>Ga0326727_10000231_pt1 | contig 240212 bp, 201 predicted proteins | sample MB2enrmetagenome_FD_207643 | JGI IMG/M metagenome (GOLD analysis project Ga0326727, IMG submission 207643) | Lab enriched peat soil microbial communities from McLean, Ithaca, NY, United States - MB29MY | ecosystem: Environmental > Terrestrial > Soil > Wetlands > Peat | place: USA: New York...
TTCAACAAACTCAAGCATTTTCGGGCCGTCGCAACCCGATGCGACAAACGCGACGACAACTACCTCGCCAGCGTCACGCTCGCCTCAATTCGAATCTGGATGCGCTTTAATGAGTCGATGGCCTAGACTTCGTCGAAGTAACGTCGACATTATGGGTACGATCGATCATCGCGCTCGTGGCACGATCGGTCATCGTGCCTTGGCAGACAAGATCGAACTGCCGTGCGATCGGAGTCGCCATAGCACCGCCGGTTACCAGCAGGATCGCGAATGCTCCGGAGAACTTCGTAAGACCATTTCCCATCCAAGCGGTACCCTGTCAGATAACCGCAGAAACATATATTATGGCACTTCCGCTTGCGATCCGTTACTGCCGTTGGCTTCCATTGGCATAATGCCGCAATGCAGAGGCTAGTTCTTACTGCTTCTTATGGATGACCGGCGCGCCCCAGCGGTGCGGCGGGGGAATTTCGGGCGCGCCGCCGGGCGCGATCGGCCGGCCGGGATAGCCGCCGAGGCTGATCAGCCGGTCGTACAGCACGATGGCGCCCGCCATGCCGACGTTGATCGAAAAGCGCGTCGGAATCCGCACCACGAACTCGCAACGTTTGAGCACCGCATCGGACAGCGACTGGCGCTCGGCACCGAACACGTAGGCCGCGCGCTGGGGATGGCGAAAGCGCGGCAGCTCGACCGCGTCCTCGGTGATCTCCACGCCCACCAGCCGGCAGCCGAGCGGCAGGCGGAAATCCTCGGCCGAGGCGAAGGCGTAATAGGGCATGGCGCGCTGGGCGCGCGAGGTGTCGGATTCGGCGTCGGCGAGCTTCACCTGCGCGTTGATCGCGAAGAAGAAACTGGCGTCGAAGGCATGGGCGATGCGCACCAGATTGCCGAGGTTCATCGGCTTGGAGATGCCGTCCACGCCCACCGCGAAATAGCCGCGCATTTTTTGCCCTGCCCGCTTTGTCATCCCGGACGAACGCGGTAGCGTCCATCTACGGCGAAACCGTCCCGGTGGGTCCCGGCTCTACGCGATGCTAACGCATCGCTTGGCCGGGATGACAAGGTTTAATTGCATGCCCAATCCCGTCCTCGTCGAAGTCACGCGCGGCGCCTTGGTGGAAAGCGTCCACCGCGGCGCCATCGCCATCGCCGACGCGGACGGCGTCTTGCGATTCGCGCTGGGCGACGTCGAAACGCCGGTCTATCCGCGCTCGGCGCTGAAGCCCATCCAGGCGCTGCCGCTGCTCGTATCGGGGGCGGCGGAGGTTTTCGCCCTGAGCGAGGAGGAGATCGCGCTCGCCTGCGCCTCGCATTCCGGCGAGCCGATGCACACCGCGCGCGTCGCCGCCTGGCTGGAACGCATCGGCTGCAGCGAGAGCGATCTCGTCTGCGGCCCGCAGCCGCCGCGTTACGAGCCGGCGTGGGAAGAGATGCTTCGCCGCGGCGAGACGCCGACGCGGCTGCACAACAACTGCTCCGGCAAGCACACCGGCTTTCTCACCGTGGCGCGGCACTGGAACCTGCCCGTCGAGGGCTACGCGCACGTCGAGCATCCGGTGCAGCAGGCGGTGGCGAACAGTTTGCGCGCGCTGTCGGGCGTGGCGGACTTGCCTTGCGGCGTCGACGGCTGCGCGGCGCCGAACTTCGCCTTGCCGCTGGCCGGATTCGCGCGGGCGCTGGCGAAGCTTGCCGGCCAGCGCACGCCGGGCGCGGAGCGCATCCTGCGCGCGATGACGAGCCATCCCGAACTCGTGGCCGGCACCGGCCGCGCCTGCACGGCGCTGATCCGCGCGGCGGAGGGACGCGCCGTGGTGAAGGTCGGCGCCGAAGGCGTCTACGCCGGGATGATCCTCGAGCGCGGCCTCGGCATCGCGCTCAAGATCGACGACGGCGCAACCCGTGCGGCGGAAACCGCCGTCGCGGCGGTCTTGCTGTCGCTCAAGGTCGCGAACGAAACCGCGCGCGCGTTCAGCCGCGCCCCGGTGCTCAACACGCGCGGCGAGACGGTCGGCGAACGCCGACCGGCGCCTGCCTTGTCAAACGCCGCGATCTAATACGTCGCCAGAGGCTGCTTGGCCTCGCGTGCCGCCTTGTCGGCCTTTTGCATGTCGGGCGTGTAGTATTGAATCTTCGTCACCCAACAGGGCGCGCCGCCCATCACGCCGCCGCCGCGCATCACGATATGGTCGCCGCGCTCGACGCAAACACTGGCGCCGCCCACCGGACGGATCCCCACGCCGAACGCCCAATTCAAGTCGCTGCAAACGCCGGCCAGATTCAAGAGGTATTTCTTGCCGAAGCGATCGTCGATGACCACGGAGTGATCGTCGCGCGAGCCCCAGCCGAAGATGTCATGGCGAAAGAGGCAGATGTTGTTCGCGGGCGTCGTTGCCGGCGGCGTCGCGGCAGAATCGGCAAGAGCAGGGACGGCGGCCGCCAGAAACAGCGCCCCTGCGATGAACGTGGTTTTCATGGCTCCCAAATCTCCTTGGACAGGGCGCCCCTCGCACACATCCTACAACGAAAGGCGCCGCAATTCGATCCCTTGCGCCCCATCTTGGCAGAGGCGCACCTAACGTGCTTGAACGGCAGGGTCGTTAATTTCCGGCGCGAGGCTTTGCATGTCGCTTCTTGGTTGGCTCCTGTTCGGACTGATCGCGGGATTCATCGCGAGCAAGGTCGTCAACGACCGCGGCGAAGGCTGTTTGCTCAACGTCACGCTGGGCGTCGTCGGCGCTTTCGTCGGCGGCGCGATCTTCGCCTTTCTAGGCCATCCGGTGTGGTTCCACTTCAGCCTGTGGTCGATGTTCGTGGCGATCCTGGGCGCCGTCATCGTGCTGTTCCTCTGGCACGCGGCGACGGGAAACCGCACGCTGCGCTAACGCGCGACGCGGACGAAATCGTCCAGCGCGATCACCTCGGCCTGGCGCGGGAAGACTTTTTCGCTCAGCACGCGATAAACCTCGCCGTCCATGTCGGCGCAGACATCGGCGAGCACGAACAGGCGAAAGTCGCGGTCGGCCGCGTCGCGCAGCGTCGACAGCACCACGCCGGAGGTCGCGATGCCGGCCAGCACCAGCGTGTCGATGCCGCGCGCGGCAAGGCGCTCGGCGAGGTTGGTGGTGCTGAAGGCGCCGACGCGCACCTTGCGGAAAACTTCCTCGTCGGCGGCGGGCGCCAGCGCCGGATGAATGGCGGCGGCCTCGCTGCCGTCGCTCAGCATGCGGCCGGCGGCCGCAAGCGCCGAGAAGCCCTTGTTGCGGGACGGGATCGCCGCGTAATCGGCCTCGGTAAACGCGACGCGCACATGCATCACGGCGAGGCCCGCCGCCTTCGCCGCCGCCCGCGCCTTGACCGCACGATCGAGGAGCGCCGGCCCGCCCTCGCCGAGCATCGCGACGATCATGTTCTGGAAGTCCATCAGCAGCAGCGCGGTCTTGGCGGGCACGATGTCTGACATGGCGCGGCTCCTTTGGCTCGGCGCTTGCTTGTTACCGCTGCAACCGCCGGAAACACAAGACGGACGGACGTTCGTCGGCCTACTTGCCTGATACACACATTTTGTGTATAAGTAGCCATGGCCAAGAGCCTGTCCAGCCGCGAAATCATGCGCCTGCTGACGAAAGCCGGTTGGCGCGAGGCAAGGGTGACAGGTAGCCATCACCATTTCCGTCATGCGACGCGGCCGGGAACGGTGACGGTGCCGCATCCGGTGAAGGACATGCCGCCGGGCACGCTGAAGAGCATCGAGCGGCAAAGCGGCGTCAAATTGAGGTGAGTTATGCAGCGTTTCTACACGGCGATCATCGAAAAGGCGAAGGACGGCTTCGGCGTGTTCTTTCCCGACCTACCCGGTTGCACCAGCTTCGGCAAGACGGTGGAGCAAGCGGCCGCCAATGCTTTCGTGGCGGCGCAAGCCCATGTCGCGCTGAGCCAGGAATACGGCGATGAAATTGCCGAGCCGCGTGCGCCCGATGCCATTTCCGCTGAGCGCGGTGTGAAGGAAAAGGCGCGCCTGCTCATTCCCGTCGAGATCACCGAAGAGCCGGTGCGCGTGAACATCTCGCTGCCCGGCGCGGCACTCGAAGCCCTCGACCGCACGGCGAAGGAACTCTCGCTCAGCCGCTCGGGAGCGATCGCGTATTTGGCGATGGATCGAGATGCAAGACCTGTGAGCAAAGCGCCAGAATCGAGTACACTAAGACGAGCAAAGGCGATTAAAAAGCGTGTCTAGGTCGTGGAAGGAGCCCACAATGGGGAGACCGCGAAAGAACCAAAAAGTGCGTGTACCGGCGGAACAGTTATTTCATGCCGCAGGAGAGGGGATATGGAACGCGTCTGCCGAGTTTGATAGGTACTTCAAAATCAAAGAAGCAGGCGGCGACCCTGAAGTATACTTCTCTCGTCAGGATGGTTATTCCGTCGTAGATGGCCTTGCACAAGCTATTCTCGAAAATCGCATAAGGCACGGAAATTCATCTTAAAAACAGTAGCTCATTTCGCTACTCCGCCGCATCCTTCGGCAGATAGATTTCACCGCCGTGCGCGCGGAATTCCTCCGCCGTCTTCTCCATCGCGGCGCGGATTTCGGCCGTAAAGCAAAGACAAGATGACGCTCCCGGCGATGGTGGCGGAAGGCGGAAAAGCGTGGGCATGATGTCGGGCATGATGGTGGGCCTATGCTTGCCGCATCGGTTTTGTATTGCGTTTTACTTGCGACAACCGGGCACTGTTTTCGGGCGCGCGTCCATCGGGGGGACAACATGAAACGGATCGTCTTGGCCGCCTTGGCGGCGTTGGTTCTATTGGCGCCGGCAAACGTCGCATGGGGACATGGCGGCGGCGGAGGCGGCGGCGGCCACGGCGGCGGTGGGCACGGCGGCGGCCATTACGTCTATGTTCCGGGCTTTATGTTCGTCGGCGGCCCAGCCCGTGTGCCCGACGCCGAAGTCGGCTCCTACGCCGCGGTCCACAAGGTCGCGATCCTGTCCTCGCTCGGGACGCAATTCGGTCTCAGCGACCTGGGAGGCGGCGGCGCAAGCATGGCCCTCGACATTTCCGCCTGGAAGGTCGACGAGCTAATTGCTTCCACGTTGCGCCAATATCTGAACGGCCGTTTCGAATTCGTCGACATGGATTTCGACCGCGCCGCGGTCAACGGCCTGCCGGCGCACTTCATGCGCGAGAGCAAGACGCTGGCGCTGTTCAAGACGTTCAAGAATCCGGGCGTCGACGCCTATATCCTGGTGCGGCCGGCCGCTTCTTTCGTGGACGGAGTCCTGCCCGGCTTGGACGTCGCGGCCGCGAGACTGCAAAACACGTTGTTGCTCAATTACGAGATCGACGTCATCGATGCGCGCACGCTGCGTTATATCAGCCAGTCGATCGGGCGCACCGTCGAACGCGAGGGCGACGAGGCGGCTTTTCCAAGCGCCCAGTTGCCTTTTGGATTCTGGATCGGCATGGGAATGCCGCTGTCTCCCGTGAAACTGCATTTTCTGCAAAGGCAAACCGAGCAGTTGATGAAGCAATCGCTGGTGGAGACCATAAGATCGCTCCAATTCGGCATGCCCTTGCCGCTGCCGGGAGACCACTCGATCGCCGAGCCGGTGTTCGCCGAACAAATGGCCGCCGTGCACAGCGTGGCGGTGATCTCGGCGGTCGGCCGTCAGTTCCAGCTGATGCGTCCCGGGAATCTCTTCATCAAGACTTTGGATACCGAGATCGCTTCCGATAGCTGGGGCATCGACGATACGATCGAGAGCGCGGCGCGCGAGGTGCTGTCGCGCCATTACACGGTGAAGCAGGTGGCGGCCGACCGGGACATGCTGTCGCAAGTGCAACTGATCGCCGGAATGCAGATCCCGCAGCAGCTGCCGGGGCTGACCCCCACCAGCGAGGTGGACGCCTACGTCGTGATCGTCACCGCAACCTCTCCGGCAGGACCTTATCGCGGTCTCGGGTTGCGCCATTGGGCGCCGCTTCTTCAACGCGAGTGGGCGGTGTTCGCCGACTACGCCATCGTCGTCGTGGACGCGCGCACGCTGAAGCCGCTGGCAGGCAGTGTCGCGGTGCCCGCGCTGAAGTCGCCTTGCGCCAGGCCGATCTATAGCGGCGCCGGCGTCCCCGAGTGTCTCGTCGACGAGAGTTTGTGGCCGGATACGCCGGACAAGCTGACGGATAAAGCCGCCGCCGAGATCCGCCGCACGCTGACGACCATTCTCACGGGCAGCGTTCCCGAGACGCTCTTTGATCTCGGACTGGACGCGCCGGACGCGCCGCCGCAAGCGCCGCCGCAAGCGCCGTCGAAGCCTTAGGCAGCGGCTACTCCGCCGCGTCTTTCGGCAGATAGATCTCGCCGCCGTGGGCGCGGAATTCCTCGGCTTTCTTTTCCATTGCGGCGCGGATTTCAGCCGACGACAGCGTGTCGTTCGAGCCCCGCGCGGCGTCGCGCACTTCCTGCGAGATTTTCATCGAGCAGAATTTCGGCCCGCACATCGAGCAGAAATGCGCCACCTTGGCACCGTCGGCCGGCAGCGTTTCGTCGTGGAACGCCTGCGCGGTTTCGGGATCGAGCGCGAGCGCAAACTGATCGCGCCAGCGGAATTCGAAGCGCGCCTTGCTCATCGCATCGTCCCAAATCCGCGCGGCGGGATGGCCCTTCGCCAAGTCGGCCGCGTGCGCCGCGATCTTGTAGGCGATCACGCCCGCCTTCACGTCATCGCGGTCCGGCAGGCCGAGATGTTCCTTGGGCGTCACATAGCAAAGCATCGCCGTGCCGAACCAGCCGATCATCGCCGCGCCGATCGCCGAGGTGATGTGGTCGTAGCCCGGCGCCACGTCTGTGGTCAGCGGGCCGAGCGTATAGAACGGCGCTTCGTCGCAGACGGCGAGCTGGCGGTCCATGTTCTCCTTGATCTTGTGCATCGGCACATGGCCGGGGCCTTCGATCATCACCTGCACGTCATGGCGCTGCGCGATGCGGTTGAGCTCACCCAGCGTCTCCAGCTCGGCGAATTGCGCCGCATCGTTGGCGTCGGCGATCGAGCCGGGGCGCAAGCCGTCGCCGAGCGAGAACGACACGTCGTAGCGCTTGAGCAGCTCGCAAATCTCCTCGAAATGCGTGTAGAGGAAATTTTCCTTGTGATGCGCCAGGCACCATTTGGCGAGGATCGAGCCGCCGCGCGACACGATGCCGGTCACGCGCTCGGCGGTCAGCGGAATGTGCTTAAGGCGCACGCCGGCATGGATGGTGAAATAATCGACGCCCTGCTCGCACTGCTCGATCAGCGTGTCGCGATAAATCTCCCAAGTCAGCTCTTCGGCGATGCCGCCGACTTTCTCCAGCGCCTGATAGATCGGCACGGTGCCGACGGGCACCGGCGAATTGCGCACGAGCCATTCGCGGATGGTGTGGATGTGCCGGCCGGTGGAGAGGTCCATCACCGTGTCGGCGCCCCAGCGGATCGCCCACACCATCTTTTCCACCTCTTCCGCCGTGCCCGAGGCGACGATGGAATTGCCGATGTTGGCATTGATCTTGGTGAGGAAATTGCGGCCGATGATCATCGGCTCGCTTTCGGGATGATTGATGTTGGCAGGAATGATGGCGCGCCCGCGCGCGACCTCGTCGCGGACGAATTCCGCCGTGATCTCCCCGGGGATCGATGCGCCGAACGAATTGCCGTCGCGGCGCGCCGCGCGGCCGAGGTTCTCGCGCGCGGCGATGTATTTCATTTCCTCGGTGATGAGGCCTTGGCGGGCGTAGTGCAGCTGGGTGACGTTGCGGCTGGCTTTGGCGCGCAGTGGCCTCAGCCCGGCGCGGTCGAATTGCGGCACGCTGAGCCGCTCGCCGCGCTTCAGCCCGTCGTCCTCCGGCTTTCTCTCGCGGCCGGCATATTCCTCGACGTCGCCGCGGGCCATAATCCAGTCGCGGCGGAGCGCGGCGAGGCCCTTTTCGATGTCAAGCGTCACCGATTCGTCCGTATACGGACCGGAGGTGTCGTAGAGCCGCAGCGGCGCCTCGCCGCCCGACAGTGCCACTTCGCGGAACGGCACCCCGCTGGCGTAAACCTTCCGCGAGCCGGGCAGCGGCCCGCGCGTGATTGCGGCGCCGGCCATCGGATGCAGTACGGGCTTGTTCATAACCTCTCCCTACGCCGGCATGACCCGGATCAGGTTCGAAGGGACTCGCACCATCGCGATCTCAGCCCGGCTTTGCCGGACGCCCCTGGGATGGCCGATCATCCGTCGAAAACGACGGCTGTCAAGGCATGCGAGAATTAGGGTCTTTCATGCCTCGGCTGATAAAGACCAAGCTTGCCGCCGCCGGGCAGCGCGATTTCCGTCACGATGCCCCAGCCCTGGTCACTCGCCGGCGCGCAATCGACGCCAGCTGCCTTTAGCCGTGCGACTTCAGCCTCGACATCGTCGCACATCAGATAAAGCTCGTGCCGGTCGTTTTCGTCGGCCTCGTGCATCATGGCGTCACAAGGCGGCAGCCTGAAGATCAGCCGGCCACCGCCCACGTCGACATAGCCGAATTTCAGCACATCCTTGAAGAAGGCGCGGTCCGCCTCCGTATCCTTGGAATAAATGACGACATGCGCGCCGTTGATCATCTTCATCTCCCATGCGTTGCACTATGACGCCGTGAACTGCTTGACCTCCGCGATCACCGCGCGCGCGGCGGCCTCGACCAGCTTGCCGCCGGCTTCAACGTTCGCTTGCGAAGGATCGGAGCCGATGCGCCCGTCGGGAAAGCGCCGGCGGTAATCCGCGGCGTCGTGGATCGGGCCGGTGGGCGCGATGCGCGGCGTCATCGCCACGGATTTGATCGCCTCAGGGTAAGCAAAATATGTGACAGAAACCTCGCTGGGCGTGGCATGGCTGCCTTCGCCCACCGGGAACAGTTGGCGGCAGAGATCGGTCACGCCCGGCAGCTCCCACCAATTGCGTAGCAGGCAACGCAGCACCGGGCGGTTGCCGCCAGCGCCGTCGAAAGTCACGCCGTGATAAATCTCGGAGAACGCCGCGTTGATGGTGGCGATGTTGCCGCCGTGGCCGTTCAGCCAATAAAGCCGCTCGAAGCCGTGGCGCGCGAGCGACTGCGCCCAATCGGTCATCGCCGCGATCATGGTCGAAGGCTTGTAGGTGATGGTGCCGGGAAAACCCATGTGATGCTGCGCCTGGCCGACATTGAAGGTCGGCGCGATCAGGAATCCCGCCTCGTCGCCGGCGCGGCGCGCGATGATCTCCGGACACAGCGCGTCGGTGCCGAGCAAGCCGTTCGGGCCGTGCTGCTCCGTCGAGCCGATGGGGATGATGACGGCCTTCGAGGTCTCGAGATATTTCTCTATTTCCGGCCAGGAGGAGAGATGGAGTTGCATAATAATCCTGCGCTATGCTGGCTCTAACAGTCCAACTTCGAAATACGCTCTGGCACGAGCAGTTTCAGCGAACTCACTCCAAGCCTTCGCAGCGGCGTTGCACGAAGCTCGAAACTCGTCATAAGTGCGAAAGTCCCGCGCATTTCGCGAATGCTCCATACTCGGCTGCGTTGCTTGCTCCGAAACCATGATCGCTTCAATCCACTCAACACTGGACATGTGAAATATTGCCCAATCGAAGGCGGCTTCCAACCGATTAGCAGGTATAAGAGTCAATCCGTAGTGGCGTATACCATCAAGTTCGCTGGCCATATGTTTGCTTATCTCATTCATGTCAAACGACCAGCAGTTCTGATAGCCGCTCCACCGCCTTCTTCCAGGCCGCGCGTTCCTTTTCGACCGCGTCGTTGTCGGCGAGTTTTCCGATGTCGAAGGCGATCTGGGCCTTGTCCGCGCCTTTGGCGTAGAAGTTCACCGCAATACACGCGTCTTTCTTCCATTTGGCTCTAAGGTATTTCTCCGGTGTGCGCGAGGTTTCCCCGAAGGCGCCTTTGGGCAGCCATTGCGGCCACAGCTTGGGATCGCCGGCCACGGCATAGAGCCTCGCCAACGGCACCGCAAACACCTTGGTCACCCCGACCGAGAATTCGCCGTCGCATTTCTGGTTCATCACGCGGATGCCGCGCGCCCTTTCGTAGCTGACCGCGATCATCTGGCGCCACCACGGCCCCGGCTTCCAGTTCTTCTGGAGCAGCGCGACGATGCCCTTGTGGTCGAGCTTCGCCGCGCCGGCCTTGTCGAGCGCAGCGAACCACCAATCCCAATCGTGACCGGTCTTCGCGGTGATGCCCGCGTCGGTCACGATCGGCTTGGCGGCCGGTTTGACCGGCGCTTTCTTCTTGGCGGCGGACTTGGACATGGCGATCCTCCGGTTCGCATCATCCTTGAAGCCGCGGCGCGCTCCCGTCAATAATGCGTCCAAACAACAGTTCGGGAAACGCCCAAGGAACCGCCATGACCGACACCGTGCTGCCCGTCCCCGCCGAATGGAAGGACCGCGCCTTCATCGACCGCGCCAAATATGAGGAGGTGTACGCCCGCTCGCTTTCCGACCCGGAAGGTTTCTGGCGCGAACAGGCCGCCCGGCTCACCTGGATCAAGCCCTTCACCAAGGTGAAGAACGTCTCCTGGGACCCGGACCACCTCTTCATCAAATGGTTCGAGGACGGCACGCTGAACGTGACCGCCAACTGCATTGACAGGCATTTGCCGGCGCACGGCGACCGCGTCGCGATCATCTGGGAAGGCGACGACCCGGCGCAGTCCAGGAAGATCACCTATCAGGAGCTGCACGACGAGGTCTGCCGCTTCGCCAACGTGCTGCGCTGCCACGGCGTCAAGAAAGGCGACCGCGTCACCATCTATCTGCCGATGATCCCCGAGGCGGCTTATGCGATGCTGGCTTGCGCGCGCATCGGGGCGATCCATTCTGTGGTGTTCGCAGGATTTTCGCCGGACAGTTTGGCGAACCGCATTCTCGATTGCGATTCGACCGTGGTGATCACCGCCGACGAAGGCTTGCGCGGCGGCAAGACCGTGCCGCTCAAGGTCAATACCGACCTGGCGCTCGTCCAATGCCCGAATGTGCGCCACGTGATCGTGGTGCGCCGCACCGGCAAGCCCGTCGCGATGCATCCCGGCCGCGATTGCTGGTACCAGGACGCGGCGAAGGACGCGCCGACCCATTGCGCGCCGGTGGAGATGAATGCGGAGGATCCGCTGTTCATCCTCTACACCTCCGGCTCGACCGGAAAGCCCAAAGGCGTGCTGCACACCACCGGCGGCTATCTGATGTACGCCGCGTTCACCCACCAATATGTCTTCGATTATCACGAGGGCGACATCTATTGGTGCACCGCCGACGTCGGCTGGGTGACGGGACACAGCTACATCGTCTACGGTCCGCTCGCCAACGGCGCGACCACGCTGATGTTCGAAGGCGTGCCGAATTATCCCACCTCGTCGCGTTTCTGGGAGGTGATCGACAAGCACAGGGTCAACATCTTCTACACCGCGCCGACCGCCATCCGCGCCCTGATGCGCGAAGGCGAAGCGCCGGTGAAAAAGACCTCGCGCGCTTCGCTGCGCCTGCTCGGCTCGGTCGGCGAGCCGATCAATCCCGAGGCGTGGCTGTGGTACTACCGCACGGTCGGCGACAGCCGCTGTCCGGTGGTCGATACCTGGTGGCAGACGGAGACCGGCGGCATTCTGATCTCGCCCTTGCCCGGCGCGACGGACTTGAAGCCGGGCTCGGCGACCAAGCCGCTGTTCGGCATCCGGCCTGAGATCGTCGACGCCGAAGGCAAGCCGCTGGAGGGCGCCGCGAGCGGCAACCTGGTGCTGCTCGAGTCCTGGCCGGGCCAGATGCGCACCGTCTATGGCGACCACGAGCGCTTCGTGAACACCTATTTCCGCACCTATCGCGGCAAGTATTTCACCGGCGACGGCTGCCGGCGCGACGAAGACGGCTATTACTGGATCACCGGGCGCGTCGACGACGTCATCAACGTTTCCGGCCATCGCCTGGGCACCGCCGAAGTCGAATCGGCGCTGGTGGAGAATACCCATGTCGCCGAGGCCGCGGTGGTGGGCTATCCGCACGAGCTCAAAGGCCAAGGCATCTACGCTTACGTGACGCTGAAAGTCGGCGAGACACCCACGCTGGCGCTCAACGAAGAACTGAAAAAATTCGTCGCCCAGCATTTGTCGGCGATCGCCAAGCCGGACGTGATCCAGTTCGCGCCAAGCCTGCCCAAGACGCGCTCGGGCAAGATCATGCGGCGAATCCTGAGAAAAATCGCCGAAGGCGACACTTCGAATCTTGGCGACACGTCAACCCTTGCCGACCCGGCGGTCGTTAACGACCTCATAGAGCATGCGCAGAAGAAGTCTTGAGCTGAGATTGCAATGCAAAATCCCCGCAGGAATTAACCAACAAGACAAGATTGCATATACTACTTATGCCAATTCAGAGGAATTTATGTATTAAGACAATAACAACAACACGTTCGTAAGATGCGACGGTAGATCGCAAAGACGGGAAGGCCAGGAAATGTCGGTCGCGGGTTTGCACAACGCCCCAAGAGAGGGCTTGGTACAGGGTACCCTCTCGCGATGGGTGGCCCAACACGGCTTCGCCGCAGTGCTGGCGTTTTGTCTCGCGTGCTGGGCCGTTTTCGCAGGATTGGCCTACCTCGTGGTGAAATCCTTCTTCTGAAGCAGATCGCCGGCTCATTGCCCGGCGTAGCGGTTCATCTCCTGCGCCATGTGGATGTCTTTTTCCGTCACGCCGCCCGCGTCGTGGGTTGAGAGCGTCACCTCGACCTTGTTGTAGACGTTGAACCATTCGGGGTGGTGGTCGAGCTTTTCGGCAAGCAAGGCCGCGCGCGTCATGAAGGCGAAAGCCTCGTTGAAATCCCGGAATTGGAAGCTTTTGGCGATGGCCTCGCGGCCGTTCACCGCGTGCCAGCCGGGCAGGGATTTGAGCGCCGCAGTGCGGCCGGCCGAATCGAGTTTTTTCATGGTATGAACTCCTTGGGAACCGATATTCTAGCAGCCATGATGGATTGGTCGAACGCCGAACCGCCTTCGCTGGACGATCTCGAACGCCTGGCGCGCGCGGCGTTTGCCGCCCTGCCCAAGCATTTTCGCGCGCTGACCGGCGACGTCGTCTTCGCGGTCCGCGAATTTCCCGATCCGGACGTGATGCGCGATCTTGCGCTCGAATCGGAATTCGACATCCTCGGACTGTTCCACGGCTCGACGCTGGCCGAGCGCGCCGGTTATGGCGGACGCGCCGAGCCGACGATGATCTTCCTCTATCGCCGGCCGATCCTCGATTACTGGGCGGAGAACGGCGGTGAGCTCGGCGCGTTGGTGCGCCATGTCATCGTGCACGAGATCGGCCATCATTTCGGCCTCTCCGACGACGACATGGAAGCGATCGAGGAAGGCGACTGACGGCTCAGCCGAGCCGATACGCCTTTTCCGCGCGGTAGAGGCTGCCGCTCGGCGTGGTGAGGCTTGAGAACAAGACGAAGCCTTCCACGGCGAAGGGCGCGCTGGCGTACAGCGCGTGGTCGGTGAGGTAATCTATCACCCGCCCGTTGGATGCGCCTTTGAGGCGCGCCAGCGTCACGTGCGGCGTGAATTTGCGCCCGTCGGGTTCGAGGCCGATGCGCTGCAGCGCGCTTTCGATCTTGCGCTGCAGATGGCTGAGCGCCTCGCTGGCGCGCACGCCCGCCCACAGCGAATGGGACTGTTTGCCGCCGAATTGGCCCACGCCTTTCAGCTCCAGCGTGAAGGCCGGGGCTGCGATGCTCGAAAGCGCGTCGTCGATGGCGGCGGCTTTGAGGCCGTCGACCTCGCCGATGAAGCGCAGCGTCAGGTGCAACTGCTCGCGCGTCATCCAGCGCGCGCCGGGCACGCCGCTCTGCAACAGCTCCAGCGAACGCAGCACCTCGTCCGGCAAGGCAATCGCCACGAACAGCCTCATGCCCTGCGCCTCAAGCGTTCCAGCGGCAAGGATTTGTGGAAGATCGCCGCGATGACAAGGTACAACAGACCGCCGATCGCAACCGCCAGACCCAGCGCGCTTTCGTCGTGCAGCAGTCCGAGCTTGGGTACCAGCCGCGCGCCAAGTTCGGACCCTACCAGCGCGCCCACACCCACGCAGGCGGCGGCGATCACGGTCGGCCGCAGCGAGCGCTTAAAATCCGGCCCGACCGAGAGCAGCGCGCGATGCCGCGCCATCCACACCAGCATCCCGACATTGACCCAGCCGCCGAACGAGGTGCCGAGCGCGATGCCCATAACGCCCATGCCCGCACCCCATACCAGCGCGATCTTCATCGCGATGTTGAGGGCGACGGCCAGGATGGTGGCGCGCACCGGAGTCGCCGTGTCGCCGCGCGCATAGAACGTCGCCGACACGATGCGAACCAGCACCACGGCCGGCAAGCCGGCGCCATAGGCGGCGATCGCCGCCGCCGCCATCGGCCCCGCCGTCGGATCGGCCGCGACGTGGGGAAACAGCCCATGCATGATCGTCATCGGCACCGCGAAGAAGACGGCGGCGAACGGCAGGGTCAGGAACAGTACCAAAGCTGCCGCGCGGTTCTGCGCCGCGTGAGCGCCGGCCAGATCGCCCTTGGCCAGAAGATTGGACATCTCCGGCAGCAACACGGTGCCCATGGCGATGGCGAGCACGCCGGACGGCAACTGGTTGATGCGGTCCGCGTAATAGAGTGCGGTCGGCCCGTTCAGCAAATAGCTCGCGAGGAAGGTGTCGACCAGAACGCTGATCTGGAAGCTGGCGGAGCCGACGGTCGCGGCGCCGAGCGCCCAAAGGAACTCGCGGATTTGCGGCGTCCAGCGCGGCAGGCGAATGCGCAGGCGCAGATGGCTCTTCGCCGCCGCCCAGGCGATGAAGCCGAGTTGCGCGACGCCGCCCAAGAACACGCCCCAGGCGGCGGCATAAGCGGCGTTCGGAAACCAATGCGCCAACAGCAGCGTGGCCATCATCGTCAGGTTGAGCAGGATCGACCACGCCGCGGCCGCCGCGAACTTCTCCACCGCGTTCAGCATCGCCGAAAGCTGCACCGACGACACGGTCATGATCAGGTAGGGGAAGGTGACGCGGGTCAGCGCCGTCGCCAGATCGAATTCGCCCGGATTTGCCTTGAAGCCCGGCGCCAGCGCCGTAATGACGTAGCGCATGCCGATCAGCGCCGCGATCAGCAGCACGAGCTGCACTACGATCTGCCAGGAATAGACGCCGTCGGCGAAACGGTCCGCCGCTTCGGGACCTTCCTGGGTGCGCAGCTTCGCGAAGCGCGGTAGGAACGCCGCGTTGAAGGCGCCTTCGCCGAAGATGGCGCGGAAATTGTTCGGCAGCCGGAAAGCCACCATGAAAGCGTCCGACATCGGGCCGGCGCCGAGCACGAAATTCATGATGATGTCGCGCAGATATCCCGTCGCGCGCGACAGCGCAGTGAACCCGGCGACGGTCAACAGACGCTTGAACATTCGGGAGGGGCCTGGCGATTCCTATGAACGCAAAGTCATTTCATAAGGGGTCAAGAAGGGCAATCTTTGACGAAAATCGCGGCATAGCCGCATTTTCAGGCACCGCCTCGTACAAGACTTGCCGGCTAAGCCTTGATACCACCGCCTCCAGGACCGATATTATGAGTTGAAACGCCCTGTTCGGGCGCTGGATGAGGATCAATCATGGCGGACTACGACAATCGGCTCGTTCGCGGTCAGACGGCCGCGGAGGCGGGGCTATACGACGCAGGCCTGCGCGCCTTCATGTTGCGCGTCTATAATTACATGTTCCTGGCCCTGGTGGTGACCGGGCTGACGGCCTACGGCGTCTACACGCTGGCAGTGACGACCGATCCGGCCGCGGCGGCCGCGACGCTGCCGAACGGCGTGCTGCTGACCAGCTTCGGCGTGACGCTCTACACCACGGCGCTGAAATGGATCCTGGCCTTCGCGCCATTGGCCGCGGTGCTCTACATCAACGCCCGCATGCGCAGCATGAGCTTCGGCGGCGCGCAGAGCGCGTTCTGGATCTTCGCCGGGCTGGTGGGCATTTCGCTGTCGACCATCTTCGTGATCTACGCCACGGCAAGCATCGCCGAGGTGTTCTTCATCACCGCGGCGGCCTTCGGCGGCCTCAGCCTTTACGGCTATTCAACGAAACGCGACCTGTCCGGCTTCGGTTCGTTTTTGATCATGGGCGCTTGGGGCATCATCATCGCCATGGTCGTGAACATGTTCCTGCACTCCGCGATGATGATGTGGCTGCTGTCGGTGGTCGGCGTCGGCGTGTTCGCCGGGCTGACGGCCTATTACACCCAGTCGATCAAGGAAATGTACTACGCCGGCGACGACGGCACGCTGGCCGGCAAGAAGGCGATCTGGGGGGCGCTGTCGCTCTACATCTCCTTTATCAACATGTTCCAGTTCCTGCTTTATCTGATGGGCGGCCGGCGCTAAGCCGAGCCCGGCTCTTTGCCGAAAGGCCCCGGCACCGCGCCGGGGCCTTTTCGTTTTGGGCCTAATGCATTTAAGTTGCTCATTCTGTCGCAGGCTTTGATTTTCCTGAAGAATTTGTAAGCCTCAGTCACGAAATGGCCCTATTTGGACCACCCCTTGGCCGCACTCCGCGGCGATGTTCCCCCTGTCGGCTGGTCCGAAACGACGGACGGCCTCGGACGAATCAAGCCCCCCAGCCCCCAGTCCGGGTTGCCCTGATCGGCCAGTCGACCTCTCCCCTCAAAAACCGAGTTTGCGCATCACGGCAGCCATCTCGCCGAAAAAGCCGCCGACCACGCCGGTGAGAATCGAGATGCCGGTGCCCACCGCGATCATCGAGGCCGGCGTGTCGCCCAGCAGCACCGAGATGGCGATGATGGGTGCGGCGCACAATCCGCCCGCGACCGCCCCGCCGAGCGCGCCCGCCGCGTAGCCGCGCCCCAAATCCATGCCATAGAGATAGCCGGCGCTGGCCGAAATCATCATCCGTCCGAACACGAAGAGATGGATCGCCACCCAGGGCGAGAAATGCCCGATCGCCGCCAGCAGGCATTGCAATATCAGGCCGACAACGGTAGCGCGCCGCAATATGAGACCATCGATCATGGCAGCTCCTCTCGCAGCGCAACGCCTGACGCATTCGTAACCTAAGCGGGGTTGCGGGCGAAAGACGATTTCTCTAAGGGATTGCTCCGCACAACCCCGCCGATTGTCTCATGATCGAAATCACAGGATTGACCAAACGGTTCGGCGCCGTCACGGCGGTCGCCAATCTCAGCCTGAAGGTCGGCAAAGGCGAAGTGCTGGGCTTTCTCGGACCGAACGGGGCGGGCAAGACCACCACCATGAAGATGGTGACGGGCTATCTGGCGCCCGACGCCGGCACGGTGCGAATCTGCGGCCACGACGTGGAGAACGAGACCATCGCGGCGCAGGCTTCCATCGGCTACATGCCCGAAGGGGCGCCGGCTTACGCCGACATGACGGCGCGGCAGTTCCTGTCCTTCATCGCCGAGGTGCGCGGCTTCAAAGGCGCCGCCGCCAAGGCGCGCGCGGCCGACGCCGCCGAAAAGACCGAACTCGGCGCGGTGCTCGACCAGCCCATCGACACGCTGTCCAAAGGTTTCAAGCGCCGCGTCGGCCTGGCGCAGGCGATCTTGCACGATCCGCCCGTCCTGATCCTGGACGAGCCGACCGACGGGCTCGATCCCAACCAGAAATACGCGGTGCGCGCGCTGATCAAAGCCATGGCGCCGCAAAAGGCCATCGTGATCTCGACGCATCTTTTGGAAGAGGTCGAGGCGGTTTGCACGCGCGCGGTGATCATCGACCGCGGCGCCATCGTGGCCGACGGTACGCCAGGCCAGCTTCTGGCGCGCTCGCGCTACCACAACGCGGTGACGCTGGTGCTGCCCGAAAGCGAGGCCGGCGGCGCGGCGGCGAAGCTCAAAGCCCTGCCCGCGGTGCAGGGCATCGAACGCAATCCGCCCGCGGACGGCAGCGTGCGCCTGACCGCCTTTCCCAAGAGCGGCGCGCTCCTGATCGAAGAGATCGGTGCCATGGCCTTGCGCGAGAAATGGACGGTCAAGGAAATGGTCGCCGAAGCGGGACGGCTCGACGAAGTGTTCCGCGCCATCACCACGCGCGACACCGAGCGGGCGAAGGCGGTGCGGCCGTGAAACACATCTGGCCCGTCTTCAAGCGCGAGTTCGCCGCCTATTTCGCGACGCCCTTAGCTTACGTCTTCATCGTGATCTTCTTGTTCGCGATGGGCGCCTTCACCTTTTACGTCGGCCATTTCTACGATAACGGCATCGCCGATCTGAGCGTGTTCTTCGGTTTCCATCCCTGGCTCTATCTGTTTCTGGTGCCCGCCATCGCCATGCGATTGTGGGCCGAGGAACGCAAGAGCGGCACGATGGAGTTGCTGCTCACTTTGCCGGTGCCGCTGTGGGCGAGCGTGGTGGGAAAATATCTGGCGGCGTGGGCCTTCACCGGCGTGGCGCTGGCGCTCACCTTCCCGATCTGGCTCACGGTGAATTACCTGGGCCACCCCGACAACGGCGTGATCGTGGCGAGCTATGTCGGAAGCTTCCTGATGGCCGGCGGCTATCTCGCCATCGGCGCCGCGATCTCGGCCGCGACCGACAACCAGGTCATCGCTTTCACGGTGAGCGTGGTGGTCTGCTTCCTCTTCACCGTCTCCGGCGCGCCGCTGGTGCTCGACTTCTTCCGCGCCTGGGCGCCGCAGGTTCTGATCGACGCGGTGTCGTCGTTCAGCTTTCTCACCCATTTCGCCGCGATCACCTCGGGCGTGATCGACGTGCGCGACGTGGTGTTCTTCGTCTCGCTGATCGCGCTGTTCCTGACCGCGAACGTCGTGATCATCGATCTGAAGAAGAGCGGGTGAGACGATGAAGCCGCTGCCCCGCCGCCTCTACGCCATCGCCGCCCTCGCGCTCGCCGCGGTGCTGTTCGCGGCGCTCAACATCGCGGTCGACGCCTCGCTGACCAACGCGCGCCTCGACTTGACGCAGAACGGCCGCTTCACCTTGTCCAAGGGCACGCGCCACATCATCGACACCCTGCAGGAACCGATCACGCTGCGCTTCTTCTACAGCAAGGAGATCGCCGCCAATTACGCGACGACCAAGGCCTATGCCGACCGCGTGCGCGACCTGCTGGAACGCTACGCCGCGCTCAGTCACGGCAAGATCGTGCTGGAGGAGATCGATCCCCAGCCTTACACACCCGCCGAGGACGAAGCGACATCCTACGGGCTGACGCCGGCGCCCACCGACAGCGGCGAGCAGGTCTATTTCGGACTGGCCGGCACCAACGCGATCGACGGCAAGGACGCGATCCCCTATTTCGCGCCGGAACGCGAGCCCTACCTCGAATACGACATCAGCTCGCTGATCTATCGCTTGTCCAATCCCAAGAAGCCGAAAGTCGCGGTGATCTCTTCGCTGCCGCTCGACACCGGGCTCGGCGGCATGCAGGCGATGATGCAAGGCCAGAGCAAGCCCTTCGTCATCTATCAGGAGCTGGCGCAGACCTACGACACGCAGATGCTGCGGCCCGATTTCGCCGGCATTCCGGCGGGCACCGACGTGCTGATGATCGTGCAGCCGGGCCAGCTCAGCGACGAACAGAATTACGCCATCGACCAGTTCGTGATGGGCGGCGGGCGCGTGCTCGCCTTCGTCGATCCCAATTCCGAGTTGGCGCAGCAGGCGGCGGGCGGCGAAGCCGCGATGGCCCCGCCCGCGGCCTCGACGCTGCCGCGGCTGTTCCAGTCCTGGGGCATCGACTTCAACGCCAACAAGATCATCGGCGATCTGAAGCTGGCGCAGCGCGTGCGCACCTCCGACGATCCGCGCAACCCGGTTTCGCTTTATCCCGTCTGGCTGCATCTGGACCGCGCCCAGTTCGACGCCTCCGATCCGGTCACCGCCAATCTGCAGGTGCTCAATCTCGCCAGCGTCGGCGCGCTTGCCCCGCGCAAGGGCGCGACCACGCATTTCGCGCCGCTGGTGTGGTCCTCGGGCCAGGCCGCGCTGCTCGGCGCCGAAGAAGTGCGGCTCAGCCCGCAGCCAGAGGACCTGGTGTCGTCGATTGTGCCGACCGGCAAGCGCTACACGATCGCCGCGCGCATCTCCGGCCCGGCCGAAACGGCGTTCCCGAACGGGGCGCCGTCCGTGGGTGGCGCGCCCGAGATCAAGAGCGCCAAGCACGTCAATATCGTGGTGATGGCCGACACCGACATCTTCGATGACCTCTTCTGGGTGCGCGTCGAGAACGTGCTGGGCCGCCAGGTCGCGGCGCCGTTCGCCGACAACGCGGCCTTCGTATTGAACGCGGTCGAGAATCTGATGGGCTCGGACGATCTCATCTCGCTGCGCACCCGCGCCACCGACGACCGCCCGTTCACCGTGGTGCGCGACCTGCAGGCCCAGGCCGAGGCGCAATTCCAGGAGCAGGAACAGGCGCTGCAGGCGCGCCTCACCGACGCGCAACAGAAGCTGCAGTCGCTGCAGTCGGGCGAAGGCGGTGCGGCTGGCAGCGTCGCGCTCACGCCGGAGCAGCAAGCCGCCGTCGCGCGCTTCAAGAAGGAGCTGATCGAGACCCGCGCCGAGCTGCGCGAGGTGCAGCACAATCTCACCAAGGATATCGACGCGCTGGGCGCGTTCCTGGCATTCGTCAACATCGCGCTGATGCCACTGCTGGTGGCTTGTTTCGCGCTGGTGGTGGCCGCGCTGCGCCGGCGCAGGCGCCGCAAAGCCGTACAGGTGTGAGGGCCATGGACGCGAAAAGCTTCTTCACCGATCCGCGCCGGCGCAATCTCGCGATCCTGTTCGTGCTCGCCCTCATTTGCACGGTGTGGGCGGCCGTCGCGCTGCAGCTGCGCGCCGCCGAGGTGGCGCCGAAATACAAGCCGCACGAAGTCCTGCCCGACTTCGCGGGCGAGCTCAATCTCGCCACGCGCATCCACATCGTCTCGAACAAAGGCGGCGCCTTCGACGTGGTCTTCATGCCGCAAAAAGGCTGGGTGCTGCCGTCGCGCGACAATTACCCGGCCTCGTTCGAAGAGGTGCGCAAGACGCTGGTGGGCCTCGCCGCGCTGGAAACCATCGAGCCGAAGACCGCACGCCCCGATTGGCTGCACGACCTCGATCTCGATGCGCCGCCCAAGGGCGCGGGAACGCTGATCCAAGTCGAGGACGACAAGGGACGCGCGCTGGCCTCGCTGATCGTGGGCAAGAGCGAAGACATCGGCGACCTCGGCGGCGCCACGGGCCTGTTCGTGCGCAAGCCCGGCGACGAGCAAAGCTGGCTGGCGAAAAGCGTCTTCACGCCGCAGGCGCAAATCGGCGATTGGATGAACAAAGCGGTGGTGAGCGTCGACCGTTCGCGCATCGCCGAGGCCGATTTCCGCCCGGCCTCGGGGCCTTCCTTCACGCTGTCCAAGGCGAAAGAGAGCGACAGCGATTTCGCGCTCGCCGCCGTGCCGCGCGGCCGCCAGGTGGGCGATCCCGGAACGCTGGACGCGGCGGCGGGGGCGCTGGCCGATTTCAGCTTCGACGACGTGCGCCCCTCGAGCGATTTCGACTTCGACCACGGCGCCAGCCGGCTGATCACCAAGACATTCGACGGGCTGATCGTCAGCGTCGACGTGCTCAAGCAGGGCGACGATTTCTGGGCGCGCGTCTTCGCCGATTCCGAACCGGGCAAACCCGACGCCGGCAAAGAGGCGAGCGAGATCAACGCGCACGCCGGCGGCTGGGCGTTCAAGCTGCCCGCTTATCAAGGCGCCGAATTCGTGACCTCGCTCGACAGCCTGCTCAAGTCGGTCGAGGCGAAGAAGAAATAGGCGCGGCGGGGCGAACCCCGCAGCGGCGATATCGACAAGTCCGGCGCGGCGCGATACTTCCTCGTGCGACCGGGGACACAGCCGCATGGCCGACGAGTTTTTCCTGCGCGATCTTTGGTATTTCGGGGCGTTCGCCAAGGCGCTGAAGCCCGGCGTGCTCGGCCGCGTGATGCTGCTCGGCGAGCCGGTGCTGATCGGGCGCGGCAAGGGCGGCGCCGCGTTCGCCTTGCGCGACATCTGCCCGCACAGAGGCGTGCCGCTGTCGGCGGGCAAGGCGATGGACGACGGCACCGTCGAATGCCCGTATCACGGCTGGCGCTTCAAACGCGACGGGGTGTGCGCGCTGATCCCATCGCTGGTCGGCGGGGAGGCGGTCGAGCCGGCGAAAATCCGTGTACGGTCTTATCCGGTGCGCGAGCAGGACGGCCTCATCTGGGTCTACATGGCAGCGCAAGGGCACGAGAACGCGTCGCCCGCCAGCGAACCGCCGAAAGTGCAGCTCGAAAACGCGCGGCCGCGTTGGATCGAAAGCCAGACCTTCCATTGCGCCATCGATCACGCGGTGATCGGGCTGATGGACCCGGCGCACGCCCCTTACGTCCACGGCCGCTGGTGGTGGCGCGTCACGCCGCGCGAAAAGGCGAAGACCTACGCGCCGCTGCCCACCGGCTTCGCGATGACGCGCCACAAGCCGTCGAAACAGGCCTACAAGCTGTTCGCCGAGGTGACGACCGAAATCACCTTCGAATTGCCGTCGACGCGCTTCGAGAACATCTCGGGGCGGCTCATGGGCCGGCAAACGGACGTGGTGGGGCTGACCGTCTGCACGCCGCGCGACACGGAAACGACCGAGGTGACGCAGATCTTCTACTGGCCCGCCTGGCTCGGCTTCCTCAAGCCGTTCTTCATGGCGCTGGGTCCGACCTTTCTAGGCGATGACCGGCGGATGGTGGAACTGCAGCGCGAAGGCCTGAAATTCAACCCGGCACTGATGCTGATTCAGGACGCGGACCAACCCGCCATCTGGTACCACCGCCTCAAGAAGGCCTGGGCAGAATCCACCGCGAGCGGAGCGCCTTTCGTCAATCCGGTGCAGCCGCGGACGCTGAGGTGGAAGAGCTAGCGGCCACGAGCATGACTTGCTTGGCAGAAGTTTCGGCGCATCACCGCGTCACGTTCGCTTCTTAGGGTCCTTCTCGATCCAATCAGCATCCTCGCGGCCGTCGAATTCCGGCAAAAGCGCGACCAAAGCGAGGAGCAGAGCCACCAACAGCACCGCATCTGTCGCCAGGCGCGTATCGGTCGGCGGCAAAGGGTGCCGTGCGCGCTCGGCCGCGGGCAGTTTCCAGCCCAGGGGCATAGCGTCCTTGGCTTCGCAGCGGACGGGTTCGCCGGCGCGGTTCTCGCAGACCGGTGCGGCGCGCGCTGCGGCCAAGAGCGTTAAGACGGCAAAAGCCGTGATCCATCGATGCATGGTATCATCCTCGACTTATCCACAGTATGCGTGCGAAGTGCGGCGGGCAAATGGGCCGCGGACAGAATGCTTGCTCCCGCCGCGACTCCCCGCTAAACGGTCCATCTAGCCTGCAATCTGGCCGGACGGGGCGCGCACTGTGCGCGGCCTTGCGCGCGCGAGTAAGAGATGCCCAAGCGGACTGACATCCACACCGTCCTCATCATCGGCGCCGGACCGATCGTCATCGGCCAGGCCTGCGAGTTCGACTATTCCGGCGCCCAGGCCTGCAAGGCGCTGCGCGCCGAGGGCTATCGCGTGGTGCTGGTGAACTCCAACCCCGCCACCATCATGACCGATCCCGGCCTCGCCGACGCGACCTACATCGAGCCGATCACGCCGGACTTCGTCGAAAAGATCATCGCCCGCGAGCGGCCCAACGTGCCGCCGGGCATGGTGTTCGCGCTGTTGCCGACCATGGGCGGGCAGACCGCGCTCAACACCGCGCTCAGCTTGCGCAAACGCGGCGTGCTGGAGAAATACGACATCGAGCTGATCGGCGCCTCGGCCGCCGCCATCGACAAGGCGGAAGACCGCGAGCTGTTCCGTCAGGCGATGATGAAGATCGGGCTCGACGTGCCGCGCGGCATCACGCTCAAGGGCTATCTGCGCCACAAGAAGGATTCGGCCGGCAACTTCCTTTACGACGACGCCAACAATCCGGTGATGGAGCTGTCGCCCGAGGCCTTCGCCCATGCGCTGAAAGCGTTGGACGTGGTGGGACTTCCCGCGGTGATCCGGCCCTCCTTCACGCTCGGCGGCACCGGCGGCGGCATCGCCTACAACCGCGAGGAATTCTTCGAGATCGTGGAAGCGGGGCTCGACGCCTCGCCTGTCAACGAAGTGCTGATCGAGGAATCGGTGCTCGGCTGGAAGGAATTCGAGCTGGAGGTGGTGCGCGACAAGAAGGACAACGCCATCATCATCTGCTCGATCGAGAACGTCGACGCCATGGGCGTTCACACCGGCGATTCCATCACCGTGGCGCCGGCGCTCACATTGACCGACAAGGAATACCAGCGCATGCGCTCGGCCGCGATCGCCGTGCTGCGCGAGATCGGCGTGGAAACCGGCGGCTCGAACGTGCAATTCGCGGTGAACCCGGCCGACGGGCGCATGGTGCTGATCGAGATGAACCCGCGCGTGTCGCGCTCCTCGGCGCTGGCCTCCAAGGCGACCGGCTTTCCCATCGCCAAGATCGCCGCCAAGCTGGCGGTCGGCTACACGCTCGACGAACTCGACAACGACATCACCAAAGTGACGCCGGCGGCGTTCGAGCCGACCATCGATTACGTGGTGACCAAAATCCCGCGCTTCACCTTCGAGAAATTCCCCGGCGCCGAAGCGGTGCTCACCACCTCGATGAAATCGGTGGGCGAAGCGATGGCGATCGGGCGCACGTTCGCCGAATCGCTGCAAAAGGCGCTGCGCTCAATGGAAACCGGGCTTACGGGGCTCGACGAAGTCGCGCTGGAGAACGATCCCGCCGCAATCCGCATGGCGCTGGCGCGCGCCACACCCGACCGGCTGCGCCTCGCCGCGCAAGCGATGCGCTACGGCTTTCCGCTCGAAGAGATCGCGGCGATCACCGCCTACGATCCCTGGTTCCTGCACGAGATCGCGGCGCTGCTCGAGGTCGAAGGCGAAGTGCGCCGCGCCGGCTTGCCGGAGAGCGCGGAAGGCCTGCGCCGGCTTAAGTCGATGGGGTTTTCCGACGCGCGGCTCGCTAAGCTTGCGGGCCTGAGCGAAAATTCCGTGCGCGCGCGGCGCCAGGCGCTTGGCGTGCGCCCAGTCTTCAAGCGCATCGACACCTGCGCGGCGGAATTCAAGGCGCTGACGCCTTACATGTATTCGACCTACGAAGCGCCGATCGGCGGCCTCGCCGAATGCGAAAGCGCGCCGAGCGGCGCCAAGAAAATCATCATCCTGGGCGGCGGGCCGAACCGCATCGGCCAAGGCATCGAGTTCGACTATTGCTGCTGCCACGCGGCGTTCTCGCTTTCCGCGCGCGGCTTCGAGACCATCATGGTCAATTGCAATCCGGAGACCGTCTCGACCGATTACGACACCTCCGACCGGCTCTATTTCGAGCCGCTGACCGCCGAGGACGTGCTCGAAATCGTCGCCACCGAGCAAGCCAAAGGCACGCTCGCCGGCGTGATCGTGCAGTTCGGCGGCCAGACGCCGCTGAAGCTCGCCGGTACGCTGGTGGAGGCGGGCGTGCCGATCCTCGGCACCTCGGCCGACGCCATCGACCTTGCCGAAGACCGCAAGCGCTTCCAGGTGCTGCTCAACCAGCTCGGTCTCAAGCAGCCCAAGAACGCGACCGCGATGACGCCGGAGGAAGCCGTCGCGGCGGCGGCGCAAATCGGCTACCCGGTGATCCTGCGCCCCTCTTACGTGCTGGGTGGGCGCGGCATGGTGGTGGTGGGCGACGAGCCCCATCTCAAGGCGACGGTGCAGTCGGGCGAATTGTTCCGCATCTCTGGCGACAATCCGGTGCTGATCGACGGCTTTTTGCACCGCGCCACCGAAATCGACGTCGACGCCATCGCCGACGCGGAGGGCGCGGTCTATATCGCCGGCATCATGGAGCATATCGAAGAGGCCGGCGTGCACTCGGGCGATTCCGCCTGCGCCCTGCCGCCCCATTCGCTGAAGCCCGCCATGATCGCCGAGATCGAACGGCAGACCATCGCGCTGGCCGGCGCGCTGAACGTCCGTGGACTGATGAATGTGCAATACGCGGCGCAGGGCAGCGATCTCTACGTGCTCGAGGTCAATCCGCGCGCCAGCCGCACCGTGCCCTTCGTCGCCAAGGCGACCGGACTGCCGGTGGCGGCGCTGGCGGCGCGGGTGATGGCGGGCGAGACGCTCGCCGATCTCAAGCCGGTGCCCTCGCCTTCGCGGCACGTCAGCGTGAAAGAGGCGGTGCTGCCTTTCGCGCGCTTTCCCGGCGTCGACACCATCCTCGGCCCTGAGATGAAATCCACCGGCGAGGTGATGGGGGTGGACGAAAGCTTCGGACGCGCCTTCGCCAAGAGCCAGATCGGCGCCGGGCTCAAGCTGCCGCTCGCCGGCACCGTCTTCGTCTCGGTGCGCGACGCCGACAAGGACGAGGCTGTGGCGCCCGCCCGCGCGCTCGCCAATATGGGCTTTCACATCCTCGCCACCCGCGGTACCGCCAAGGTGCTGGAAGCGGCCGGCCTGCCGGTCAAGCGCGTCTACAAGGTGCAGGAAGGCCGCCCCCATGTGGTGGACGCGCTGAAAAACGGCGAGGTCCAGCTGGTGTTCAACACCACCGACGGGGCGCGCGCCATGGCCGATTCGACCTCGATCCGGCGCACCGCGTTGATCATGAAAGTGCCGTATTACACGACCGTGGCCGGCGCGGCTGCCGCCGCCGAAGCGATCGCGGCACTGCGGGCCGGGTCCCTTGAAGTCGCACCCTTGCAGTCTTACAGTTTGCCCGTGTCCGCCGCGGCGTGGAAAGATAAAGGCCAGGCGCGACAATAGCTTAGGCAAACTCCGCGACATCCGCAACGGGGAGGGATGGCCTGCGTGAGGCAGGCGGAGGAGTTTTGCCCCAAAGGACCTTGTTTGGTGACGAGATGGAACGCATACCGATGACCGCCTCGGGCTATAAGGCCCTGGAAGAGGAAGTGAACCGTCTGAAGAACGTGGACCGCCACGAAATCATCAAGGCGATCTCGGAGGCGCGCGCCCATGGCGATCTCTCCGAGAACGCGGAATACCACGCCGCCAAGGAACGCCAGGCCTTCATCGAAGGGCGCGTCATCGCGCTCGAGGACATGCTCGGCCGCGCCGACGTGATCGACGTCTCGAAGCTCTCCGGCAACACGGTGAAGTTCGGCGCCACCGTCACGCTGGTGGACGAGGACACCAGCGAGGAACGCAAGTACCAGATCGTGGGCGACCTCGAGGCCGACGCCAAAAAAGGCCGCATCTCGATTTCCTCGCCGATCGCGCGCGCGCTGATCGGCAAATCCAAGGGCGATTCGGTCGAAGTCGCCGCGCCCGGCGGCGCGCGGTCGTACGAAATCCTGAAGATCGAGTGGGTGTAGCGCGCCCTATCCTGCTCTTTCCGCTTTCGGCAGCAGTTTCTCGATCGCATCGAGATAGGCGAGGAAGGCCTCGCGGCCTTTGTCGGTGAGCATCACGCGCGTCAGCGGCTTGCGGCCGACGAAGGATTTGGCGATCGCGACATAGCCCGCCGCTTCCAGCTTGCGCAGATGGACGGAAAGATTGCCGTCGCTCGCCTGAAGGCGTGCTTTCAGCGCGTTGAACTCGGCGGTTTGAACGCCCGACAGATAGGCCATGATGCCGAGCCGGAGCCGGCCGTGGATGACCTCGTCGATGCTCCGGATGTCGAACTCGTCCATGGCCTCAGCGCGCCGCGGTATTCTTCTCATTTCTTGATCTTTCATATGCGAAGCACTTCGTTTTATAAAGTACATTCTGATCACAACTTAGATGCGACGCCAGATCCCTGATCCCGCACAATTTTCCTGATCTGCGGTCTTTCGATTCCCGCCCGGCATGGCACTCTCTCGGCGCACATCAGGGGTGAAGGCATGACCACGCCGACGGCAAAACGGGTGACCGAACTCACGCTCCGGGGAGTGATCCTCGGCATTCTCATCACCGGCGTCTTCACCGCGGCGAATGTCTATCTCGGCCTCAAAGTCGGGTTGACGTTTGCGACTTCCATTCCGGCGGCGGTCATATCGATGGCGATCCTGTCGGCGTTCAAGGACGCCTCGATCCTCGAGAACAACATCGTGCAGACGGTGGCGTCGGCGGCGGGCACGCTCTCGGCCATCATCTTCGTGCTGCCGGGATTGGTGATCGTCGGCTGGTGGGCGCATTTCCCGTTCTGGGAGTCGTTCTGGGTCTGCGCTTCGGGCGGCATTCTGGGCGTTTTGTTCACCATCCCGCTGCGCCGCGCGATGGTGACGACGTCCGACCTTCCCTATCCCGAAGGCGTCGCCGCCGCCGAAGTTCTCGAAGTCGGCAGCCAGACGCGCGAGGCCTCTGGCGGCGACAAGGAAGCGCGCCAAGGCCTTTTCGCCGTGATCTACGGCTCCATCGCCTCGGCGGGGCTGGCGATCTTCGCGGCGACGCGCGTGATGATGGGCGAAGTGACGGGCTTCTTTCGCCTTGGCTATGGCGCTGCCGCCAGCGGCTACGACTTCGCCTTTTCCCTGGCGCTGATGGGCGTCGGTCATCTCGTCGGACTTTCCGTCGGCATGGCGATGCTGCTCGGCATCGTCATCGCCTGGGGCGTTTCCATCCCGATCCTGACGGTGATGACCCCCGCGCACGGCCAAGCGCTCGGCGATTTCGTTTCGGCCATCTTCCATCAAGTCCGCTTCATCGGCGCGGGCGCCATCGCCGTCGCCGCGATCTGGACTTTGATGAAACTCGCGACCCCCGTGTTGCGCGGCATCGCGGCGACGATGACCGCCTCGCGCGCCAAAGCGGTCGCTGGAGACACCCGCGACGTCGACATGTCGCCGTTCTGGATCGGGCTGATCTGCATCGCCTGCCTGATCGTGATCGCCTGGCTGCTGCGGGAATTCCTGGGGACGACGCCGCTTACGCACGAAGCCTCGGCGCTGGTGTTCGCGGCCGTGCCGTTCATCTTCATCGGCGGCTTTGTGATCTCGGCCATCACGGGCTACATGGCAGGATTGATCGGCGCCTCGAACAGCCCGGTTTCGGGCGTTGGCATCCTCGCCATCATCTGCTGCGCCGTGTTGTTCGTCGCAGTGTCCCATCCCGATGCCGGATCGGAAAAGGCGCTCGTCGCTTATGCGCTGTTCGCGACCGCCATCGTCTTCTCCGTCGCCACGATCTCCAACAACAATTTGCAAGACCTGAAGACCGGCCAGTTGGTCGGCGCCACGCCGCGCGCGCAGCAATGGGCGCTCATCATCGGCGTGATCGCGGGTTCGATTGTGATCCCGCCGGTGCTCGATCTGCTCAACCAGGCCTATGGCTTTGCGGGTGCGCCGCGGCTCGCGAGCGCCGTCGCCCAGCCACTTGGCGCCCCGCAAGCCAATCTGATCTCGGCGCTGGCGCAAGGCGTGATCGAACACCGGCTCGACGCCAAAATGCTCGGCATCGGCTGCCTCCTTGGCGTTGTGCTGGTCCTCCTCGATGAATTCCTCGGCGCGCGCAAATGGCTGCGCCTGCCCCCACTCGCTGTCGGCATCGGCATCTATCTGCCGATGTCCGCGACGGCGGCCGTCGTTATAGGCTCGGTGCTCGGCCATCTTTACGAGCGCTGGTCTGCCCATCAGAAGAAGCCTGAGCGCGCCAAGCAGCTCGGCGTTTTGGTGGCGTCGGGCATGATCGTGGGCGAAAGCCTGTTCGGCGTGGTGCTGGCCGGACTGATCGTCGCGGCACAACAGGGCTACATCCCCGCCGCCGACAAAGGCGCGCCGCTGGCGCTGGTGCCGGCCGATTATTCGCCGGCGCCGCTGATCGGCCTCATCGCCTTCACGTTGGTGGTTCTGGCGCTCTATCGCTGGGCGATGCGCACGGCGAAGGCTTGATCAGGCGCGCCGCGCGATCAGAGCCTCGAGTTCGGCGATCTCCACGAATCGTCCATCTGGCGACAAGGCCGCGAGTTCGGCGCGCAATTCGGCCTCGAAAGCGGTTGTGCGCTCGCCAAGTGCTTGGGGCGCGGTGATCGAGCGCGAAAAAGCGAGCCCGACGATCTCATCGGCCGTGATTTCGCGTCGCAGGATCACGCCAACGCGCTCCAGCACGCCAAACGGCGAATCCAGCAAAATCGATTCGTGGGAACGAAAATCGGGAGCCTTGCGCGCCTTGCGATGGAAAGCGTCTTCGGCGCCATAGCGCGCGCCGACGTCGTTCAACAGATCGTGCCAGCGGTTTTCCGCCGTGTTGGGATGATCCTCGCCGAATAAGGCCAGCGCGCCGCCCTCTTCCACCATCCCGTCCAGGGTTTCGGCGGTCTTGACGCGATCCATCCAGTGAAACGAGCGGCCCATCGTCACCAGGCGGAACGGCCCCATCTGCGCCGGCAGGTCGAACGAGGAGCCTTGGCGGATGTCCATGGTCACGCCAGCCTCGGCCGCCGCAGCCCGCGCCGCCTCCAGCATCTCCGGCTCGGGATCGATGGCGGTCACGGCCATGCCGCGCGCGGCGAAGGCGATCGCCAACAGACCCGGCCCGCAGCCGAGGTCGAGCACGCGCGCACCGGCCGCAAGTCCGGTCAGCTCCGCCACGCGCGCGATCAGCCCCTCGGGATAGCTCAACCGGTAGCGCGCGTAATACGGCACGGCGGTGCGGAAGCGGCGGGGATCGTAACTTGTGGGAAGATCGGCCAAGGCTTACCTATCGTTTGGCATTGCCGGCCGCTGTCTTATACTAACGCGACCGCTTGCGGGCAGGAAATCATGGCTACCATCGCACTTGTTGACGACGACAAGAACATCCTGACCTCCATCACCATGCTGTTGGAGCAGGAGGGTTATCACGTCCGCAGTTTCACCGACGGCGCCTCGGCGCTTACGGCGTTGGCGGCCAATCCGCCGGACTTGGCCATCCTCGACATCAAGATGCCGCGCATGGACGGGCTCGAGCTGCTGCGCCGGCTGCGCCAGAGCGGCGACCTGCCGGTGATCTTCCTCACCTCCAAGGACGAGGAAATCGACGAACTGATGGGGCTGAACGCCGGCGCCGACGATTACATCCGCAAGCCGTTTTCGCAGCGGCTGCTGCTCGAGCGCGTCAAGGCGGTGCTGCGCCGCGCCGAGGGTCACAAGGCTGCCGCCGGTCCCGAAGGCAAGAAAGAGGCGCTGACGCGCGGCAAGCTGGCGCTCGATCCCCTGCGCCACGAATGCACCTGGGACGGCAAGCCGGTGCGTCTTACCGTCACCGAATTCCTCATCCTGCAATGCTTGGCGCAGCGCCCCGGTTTCGTCAAAAGCCGCGATAGCCTGATGGACGCGGCCTATGACGACCAGGTCTATGTCGACGACCGCACCATCGACAGCCACATCAAGCGCCTGCGCAAGAAGTTCAAGCAGGTCGACGACAGTTTCGAGGCGATCGAGACGCTCTACGGAGTCGGCTATCGGTATCGTGAGACGTAAGATCGACGATCCGCCGCGGCGCGGGGCGCGGCCATGACGAGCTTCGCCCAGCACGCCCGCCGCTCGGTGCTGACCTGGCGCATCGTTTTGCTCAACACGGCCGCGTTCCTGCTCCTGATCGGCGGCGTGTTCTGGGTGCAATCCTCGCGCGCCGGCCTGGTCGACGAGCGGATGACGGGCGTGGAGGAACAGGCGCGCATCGTCGCCAACACGCTGTCGGATTACGCCACCAATTCGGACTCGCGCACCATCAACGTCACCGACGCGGGGCCCTTGCTGCGCGAGCTGTTGGAGCCGACGCGGCTGCGCGCGCGGCTTTACGACACCGACGGCCAGCTGATCATCGACACGCGCAACCTCTTGGCGCGCAACATCGTGCAGACCGCGGAGCTGCCGCCGATCGACGACTGGAGCCGCTTCAAGCAATGGCTGAACCGCATCTACGACGGGGTGATGGGCGTGCGCCCTTTCACCAAGCTCGAACCCTATTTCGAGGCCGGCAGGGACGGCCGGGTCTACCGCGAGGTCGACGCCGCGCTCGAGGGCGACGCCGAAAGCGCCGAGCGCGTCGACGAGCAGAACAAGCTGGTGCTCTCCGTCGCGGTGCCGATCCAGCGCTTCCGCGAGATCTACGGCGTGCTGTTCGTCTCCACCGAAGGCGGCGACATCGACGACATCCTGCGCGAGGAACGCGCCGCGCTGATCGAAGTGTTCGTGCTCGCCTTCACGGTGATGGTCGGCCTGTCGCTCTATCTTTCGGGCACCATCGCCGAGCCGCTGCGCAAGCTCGCCGATGCGGCCGACCGGGTGCGCAGCGGGCGGGCCGGGCGCGTGCCGCTGCCCGAGGAGTCGGGGCGCCGCGACGAGATCGGCGCCCTCTCGCGCAGCTTCAACGCCATGACGCGCGCGCTTTACGACCGCATCGACGCCATCGAGCGCTTCGCCGCCGACGTGGCGCACGAGCTGAAGAACCCGCTGACCTCGCTGAAAAGCGCGGTGGAGATGTTCACGCGCTCCGACGAGGCCTCGCGCGCCAAGCTGCTGGCGATCATCCGCGCCGACGTCAAGCGCATCGACCGGCTGATCACCGACATCTCCGACGCCTCGCGGCTCGACGCCGAGCTCAGCCGCGAGGAAAGCGAGCCGGTGGACGTGGCGCGCCTGCTCGAGACCATCGTCGAGATCTACCGGCTCACCGATCTGCCGCATCACGTCGCTCTCGCGCTCGCCGCCAATCTGCCGTTTGCCGCCACCGTGATGGGGCGCGACGAGCGCTTGGGCCAGGTGGTGCGCAATTTGATCGACAACGCCGTCTCGTTCAGCCCGGAAGGCGGCACGGTGACGATCTCGGCGCATTGCGAAGGCCCGTTGGTGCGCCTCGTGGTGGAGGACGAAGGTCCGGGCATTCCGCCCGACAATCTCGAGACCATCTTCGAGCGCTTCTATACCGAGCGGCCGGCCGATCACGAGTTCGGCAAGAATTCCGGCTTGGGGCTTTCCATCGCGCGCCAGATCGCGAACGGGCTTGGCGGGCGCATCTGGGCGGAAAACCGCGAGGGCGGCGGCGCGCGCTTCACCGTCGAGCTGCCGCTGGCGCGGGTGTCGCTGTGAAGCAGCCGGTCGCGAATATCCATGCGAGCTGCGTGGTGCTCACCGGCCGGGCCTTCGGCGCGCCAAAGGACGCGGGCGTGCTGCTGCTCGGGCCGAGCGGCGCGGGCAAGTCCGATCTGGCGCTGCGCCTGCTCGCGCAGGGCGCGAGCCTCGTCGCCGACGACCGCGTCGAGCTGTACGTCGTGCGCGGAGCGCTGTGGGCACGGCCGCCCAAGCGCCTGGCCGGGCTGATTGAAGTCCGCGGCGTCGGCATCCTCAGCAACCCCTATGCGCGGCGCGCGCGCGTCGCGCTGGCCGTCGAATTGACCGGGACGGCGGAGCGGCTGCCCGCCGAACAGCGCTACGCCCCGCCGAAGCTGCCCGGTTTGCAGGCGGAATTGGCGCCGCCGCTCCTCCGCCTGGCGCCCTTCGAGGCTTCAGCCGCGGCCAAAATCGCCGCCGCCGCCGCCGCTTATGCGCACGGCTTGAAGCGCGACGCCGCCAACCCCATTTAGCGCTTCCATGATCCGCAAGGCTTGCTATCGTGGTCGAATAAGCGGGCACTCACATGATCGGCATCGTACTCGTCACCCACGGCCGCCTGGCGCAGGAATTCATTTCGGCGATGGAACACATGGTCGGGCCGCAGACCCATCTGCGCGCCGTCTGCATCGGCCCGGAGGACGACATCGAGCGGCGCCAGCGCGAGATCGCCGCGGCGGTGCGATCGGTCGACCTCGGCGGCGGCGTGGTCATCGCCACCGACATGTTCGGCGGCACACCCTGCAACCTGGCGCTGACCCTGCTCGACAAGAGCAAGGTCGAGGTGCTGGCGGGCATCAACCTGCCGAGCCTGATCAAGCTGGTGGACGTGCGCACCAAGATGGGCCTGGAGCAGGCCGTGAAAGAGGCGATCGACGCCGGCCGCAAATATATGCGCGCCGGCTCCGCCGATCTGGTCGGCAGCGGGGTCTGAGCCGCATGGCGCAAGAGGCGCGGCTTTCCGCCAAGGCCAGGATCGGCAACAAGCGCGGGCTGCATGCGCGCGCGTCGGCCAAGCTGGTGGAAGCCGCGGCGCGCTTCAAGGCGGAGATCACCGTCGCAAAGGACGGCCAGTGCGTCAGCGCGCGCTCGATCATGGGCCTGATGCTCTTGGTTGCGCCACTCGGCAGCGAGGTCGAGATCACCGCCTGCGGCGAGGACGCCAAGGCCGCGCTCACCGCGATCCTGGCGCTGATCGAGGCCAAGTTCGGCGAGGAATGAGCGACGGCAGCTCAAATCTGCGTCTCAACATCATCTGGAGGGTTTCGCCAATCGGGTCGGCGGGCAACCTTGCCGCGGTTTGAACGCGGACCTAGTGTTTCGTCTAAGAACGGAAAAGGCATTCCGCCGAACGCGATCATTCGCGATCAGCGCTTCCCTCGCGCAAAACCGGTGAGGCTAATCCGGGAATTCTTGGCAAGGAGTGGCAACGATGAAGTACGCCGCATCCCTCTTCGCTCTCTTGCTGCTGGTCGGCGCTGGCCGCGCCGACGACGCCTCGGACCTGGCGGCCTTGCAGCCGCTCAACGACAAAGAGCTGACGATGTACCAGCAGGTCAAGGACAAGCCGAACGACTTGCACGCCTTCATCGCGACCCGCACCTTCTTCCATGCCCTGAACGCGGCCAAGCAGAAATATTGCCCGACGGCGCCGTGCGATTTTTCCGGCCCGATCGCCGCCGAACTCCCGCATACGACGGCCGACGTCGTCTACTCCTATACGATCGATCTCGGCGAAGCGGCGGAGCTGGCTGCCTTGCTCACGGCCGAACAAAAGGCGCGGCAGAGCGCGCCGCTGCCGCCGTGGACGGCAAGCGTCGACCGCGCCCACGACGGGGCTAATCTCAAGCGGCTGCATCCGCTCACGCCGGCCGAGCAGGCCGCCTACAAGAAGGTCAGGAACGATCCCGCCAAGCTGCACACCTTCATCGTGACCAGATTGGTCCTGCGCACCATGGAGCGGATCGAGAAGGAGCAATGCCCACCGCAACCAGGCTGCTCGGCTTACACCGACGCGATGCTGGCGGAAATTCCGCCTACGGATGACGTCGAATACACCTACGCCTTGGACCAGCGCGAACAGTGGCTGCTGTTCACCGTTCTGAATTATCGCAAGAAATAGCAACGATCTGTCCGCGCGGCGCACACGGAGGTGCGCGCGGGGCGAGAGGGGGTACAATGAAGGGAATTCTTTGCGCGCTGTTGTGCGCGCTCGTGCTGATGCCGGTTCCGGCGAAGTCGCAGGACGCGGCCCGGCAGATGGTCTCGGACTGCGCCAAGCTGCCGACCCCGCAAGCGCGCTACCAAGCCTGCGACCAGGCGATTCGTTCGGGCAAGTTTTCGGGCGCCGATCTCGCCGCGCTTTATTTCGCGCGCGCGGTCAGCCTCGGCGACCTCGATCGTTGGCAAGAAACGATCGCCGATTTCGATCGCGGCCTGGCGCTCGACCCGCGCAACGCGACTGCTTATGCCGCCCGCTCCTATGCCAAGTCCAAGATCGGCGACGATGCCGGCGCGGCGGCGGACCTCGCCCTGGCGAAACAATTTGGATGGGGTAGCAACAGCGGGGCGCAAGCGGGCTTGAAGTTCGACTACGCGTACCACCAAGGACCGTATGTGCGCCTGATGACGGGCCGGATCGACGACGTCGATGGGCTGCGCCGCGCTCTGGCGGCGCTGCAACCGCCGCCCGGTGCCCATGGCGGCTACGGTTTGCTGGGGGACGATGGCCTGCTCGGCCACGAGTGCGGCTACGGGCTTCGCCGGCTCGGCGCGGTGGCGCGGAAATACCTCATCATCGACACGATCCGCGTCGAACAGCCGCCCGGATTCGAGCGCTGCGGCGTTCAGGCGGGAACCTTCACGACGGCGGATTCGCTCAACGACACGACCTTGGGATGGGTCCTGTTCGACCTGCGCGGCCAAGTGGAAGCCGATCTCAACAGATGACCGGCGTCGGCTAGATCGAACCGGTGACAGCACTCAATAGCGATAGGTGTCCGGCTTGAACGGCCCGTGCAGCGGCACGCCGATATAGGCAGATTGCTTGTCGGTCATCCGCGTCAACTTGGCGCCGATCTTGTCGAGATGCAGCCGCGCCACCTTCTCGTCGAGATGCTTGGGCAACGTGTAGACCTTCTTCTGGTATTTGCCGGGGTGGCCGTAGAGTTCGATCTGCGCCAGCGTCTGGTTGGTGAAGCTCGCGCTCATCACGAAGCTGGGATGGCCCATGGCGTTGCCGAGATTCACCAGGCGTCCTTCCGACAACAGGATGATGCGCTTGCCGTCGGGGAATTCGACCTCGTCGACCTGCGGTTTGACGTTGTGCCAGCGGAAATTGCGCAGCGCCCCGACCTGGATTTCGGAATCGAAGTGCCCGATGTTGGCGACGATGGCGCGGTCCTTCATCTGCCGCATGTGCTCGATGGTGATGACGTCGACGTTGCCCGTCGCGGTGACGAAGATGTCGGCGCGCGGCGCCGCCTCGTCCATCGTCATGACCTCGTAGCCCTCCATCGCCGCCTGCAGCGCGCAAATCGGATCGATCTCGCTCACCACCACGCGGCAGCCCGCCTGGCGCAGCGACGCCGCCGAGCCTTTGCCGACGTCGCCGAAGCCGCAGACCATCGCCACTTTGCCGGCCATCATCACGTCGGTGCCGCGGCGGATGCCGTCGACCAAGCTTTCGCGGCAGCCGTAGAGATTGTCGAATTTCGACTTGGTGACGCTGTCGTTGACGTTGATCGCCGGGAACAGCAGCTTGCCTTCCTTCTCCATCTGATAGAGGCGGTGCACGCCGGTGGTGGTTTCTTCGGTCACGCCGCGGATGGCCTTGGCGAGTTCGCCGTACCAGCCGTGCTTGTGCTTGAGCCGCCGCTTGATGGCGCCGAACAGGACCTCTTCCTCTTCGTTGCTCGGATTTTCGAGGAAATGGATGTCGCCGTGCTCGGCGCGCACGCCCAGATGCACGAGCAGCGTGGCGTCGCCGCCGTCGTCGAGGATCATATTCGGCGTGCCGCCGTCGACCCATTCGAAGATGCGATGGGTGTATTCCCAATAGTCTTCCAGACTCTCGCCCTTCACCGCGAACACCGGCGTGCCGCCCGCCGCGACCGCCGCCGCCGCGTGATCCTGCGTCGAATAAATGTTGCACGAGGCCCAGCGCACGTCCGCGCCCAGCGCCTTCAGCGTCTCGATCAGCGCCGCGGTCTGGATCGTCATGTGCAGCGAACCGGCGATGCGCGCGCCTTTCAACGGCTGCTTGGGACCGTATTCGGCGCGCGTCGCCATCAGGCCGGGCATCTCGGTCTCGGCGATGTCGAGCTCCTTGCGCCCCCAATCGGCGAGGTTGATGTCCTTGACGACGTAATCGTGCGGCGCGGTCATGGCGAAGGTCCTTTCAGCAGCCGCGCGGATATAGCAGGGCCTTCTTGGTCCGGCAAGAAACATATAAAGAAATCTGCATGTGTTTTGGTAAGCAGAATTTTACCAGGCCGTAGAACGGCTTACGGAACAAACCCGACCCGCCGTCGCTCACGGACAAATGAGCGCCGAGAAGGCGTGCCCCGGTTTGCGCATCGGCCGCAATATGCCAGCATCGCGTGATCCGATCCGCATTCTTCCGGGGGAATTTGATGAAATCGACCACCGCTTCGCTTGCCGCCCTTCTGATCGTTGCCGTCGCGGCGCTTGGCGCGGCCGCGCTGACCCCGGCCAAGGAGGCGATCACCCCGGCGGCCGAGAAATCGAACCTCTTCCAGCCGGAAGAGGTGAAGAGTTCGGGCTCGGTGCGCATCGGCTTCGGCTCGATCGCCTACGACGCAGTGGCAGGCACCATCGTGGTCCACGCCAAGGGCTATGACGATGCGGCCACCGCCGACGACAAGGACAATCCCAACGCCGAAGCGGCGATGTTCTACGTCGCCTATTTCCGCAAAGGCGCCAATCCCGAGCGGCGGCCGGTTATGTTCCTGTTCAACGGCGGACCGGGATCGTCGACCGTCTGGCTGCACATGGGCGCCTTCGGTCCCAAGCGCGTGAAGACCAACGACGACACCCATACGCCGGCCGCGCCCTACCAGCTGGTGAACAACGAATACAGCCTGCTCGACGCCAGCGATCTCGTCTTCATCGACGCGCCGGGCACCGGCTTCGGCCGCATCGCCGGCAAGGACAAGGACAAGGCGTTCTACGGCGTGGACGTCGACGCCCACGCCTTCGCCTCCTTCATCAAGCAGTTCCTGTCGAAATACGGCCGTTGGAATTCGCCGAAGTATCTGTTCGGCGAAAGCTACGGCACGCCGCGCGCCGCCGTCCTGGTCAACGAATTGGAGACCGAGGACGACACCGACTTCAACGGCGTGATCATGCTGTCGCAAATCCTGAACTTCGATCTCTCGCCCGACGGGCCGAGCTACAATCCCGGCGTCGATCTGGCTTACGAGCTGGCGCTGCCGACTTACGCGGCGACCGCCTGGTATCACCATAAGTTGCCTGGTCCGCAGCCGGCCGATCTCGTCGCCTTCGTGCAGCAAGTCGAGCGCTTCGCCATGACCGATTACGCGCGGGCGCTGGCGATCGGCAACAGCCTGTCGGCGAAGGAGCGCGCCGCGATCGCCGCCAAGCTGCATCAATATACCGGCCTGCCGGTCGCTTACATCCTCAAGGCCGACCTGCGCATCGACGGCGGCGAATTCGAAAAGACGCTGCAGGATTCCGCCGACCTCACCACCGGCCGCCTCGACACGCGCTTCTCGGGACCGACCCTGGACCCGCTGAGCAAAGAAGCCAATTACGATCCGCAAGGCGCGGCGATTTCCTCGGCTTATGTTTCGGCCTTCAACGATTACGTCCGCCGCGATCTCAAATACGGCGAGGGCAAGGCCTACCTTCCGGAAATCAGCCTGTGGCGCAGCTGGAGCTACGAGCACCAACCGCCGGATGGCGGCCGGCCGGAGCGCGGCGCGCTCAACGTCATGCCCGACCTCGCCAGCGCGATGAAGTACAATCCCGATTTGAAAATCCTGCTCGACGGCGGCTATTTCGATCTCGCCACGCCTTATTACGAAGGCTGGTACGAGATGCACCACCTGCCCATCCCGCCGGAGCTGACGAACAACATCGAATACCGCTACTACCGCTCCGGCCACATGGTCTACGTCAACGAGGAATCGCTGAAGCAGCTGCACGACAACGTCGCCGCCTTCATCCGCGAGACCGACAATGTGAAGTGAGGACTTCGCTGGGTCGTTCCGTCCGATTCGGCGAATCGGCCGACCTTCCGTGGTCTGATTTCCTAGCGGCCTGATTTGACTCGCAATTCGGCTCTAGCCCCAAAATCCAGGGGTAAATTCCACATTTGGTTTTTTACACTTTTTTAACCACTTTCTCTTGCGCCTATCGTTAACGCCCGTATCATCTTGATTCCAAAGTGATTCGCCGCATGGGGCGGGAATCGGGGGAGCCGGGATGGGTCCCGCTATGGGACAACAAGACGGTCCGGGCCGGGGTAGCGGATTTGGAAGACGGGGCCTGATCGCCGCTACGGCGGCTGCGGCCTGGTCGGTCTGCCCCGCCTGGGCGGACACGCAATTGCTCGGCGAGCACGACATGCTGGCGCTGGCCATCGCCGCCGGCGCGGTGTCGCTGGCGGCGGCGGCCGGGCTTTGGGCGCTGGCCGAACGGCACGGCAAGGTGCACTTGCGCCGGACGTTGCGCAGCGCCGGCGCACGCACCCGCGCAGCGGTGGCCGAACGCGACGCGTTGCTCGATGCCGGACGCGAAGCGCTGTTGGTCTGGGGCCGCGACGGCGCCGGGCCTTATTCCTACGGCGGCGCGGAAGCGCTGCTTGAATCCTGCCTCAAAGGCGCGGAAGCGACCGAATTGTCGACTGCGCTCGACGGCCTCAGCGACCGCGGCACGGCCTTCGCGCTCATCGTGCACGACACGCTGGAGCGGCGCATCGCGGTGCGCGGCCGCGCGGTGGGCGGCATGGCCGCGCTGTGGATCGAGCCCGAAGCCGCGGCGACCACCTCGGCGCTCGATTTCCGCGCCGTGCTCGATGCCCTGCCCGTGCCGGTATGGCTGCGCGACAAGGCGCTGTCGCTGATCTGGGGCAATCGCGCCTTTCTCGCCGCCGTCGGCGCGCGCGACGTGGAAGCGGCAAGCCGCGAGCAGGCCGCGCTGGAAAAATCCGAACGCGATCTCGCCGCCTCGGCGCGCGCCCAAGGCCGCGCCATGGAAGCCAAGCGCTTCGCCGTGGTCGCCGGCTCGCGGCGCGCGCTCGCCATCAGCGAAGTACCGCTGGCGACCGGCGTCGTCGGCACCGCCAACGACGTGACCGATGTGGCCGCTGGCGAAGCGCGGCTGCAGCAGCACATCGACGCGCACACCGACACGCTCGACAAGCTGGCGACGGCGGTGGCGATCTTCGGGCGCGATCAGAAACTCACCTTCTACAACCGCGCCTTCTCGCGGCTGTGGAACCTGCCGGAGGCCTGGCTCGACACGCACCCGGCGGACGGCGAAATCCTCGACCGGCTGCGCGAGGCGCGCAAGCTGCCCGAGCAGCGCGATTACCAAGGCTGGAAACGCGGCCGGCTGTCGCTTTACGAAACCGCGCGCGATTATCCCTCGGAGGAACTTTGGTACACGCCCGGCGGCAAGACGCTGCGCGTCGTGGCGCAGCCCCATCCCTTCGGCGGGCTGACCTTCCTCTACGAAGACGTGACCGAACGCATCGCGCTGGAAAGCAACTACAACACGCTGATCAAGGTGCAGACCGCGACGCTCAACACGCTGAGCGAAGGCGTCGCGGTGTTCGGCCCCGACGGCAAGCTGAAGCTCTACAACGCGGCGTTCGCCGGCATCTGGGAGCTGACGCCGAAAGACGTCGCCGGCGAGCCGCACGTGCGCACCATCGCGGCGGCCTGCGCCGAGAAATTCGGCGACGCCAGCGTGTGGGAGCGGCTGATCCAGGCGATCGTCTCCGGCTCGGGCGCCTCGCGCGAACTGGGCGAGATCGAGCGCAACGACCGCATGATCCTGTCGCTGGCGCTGTCGCCGCTGCCCGACGGCGCCACGCTGGTGACCTTCGCCGACGTCACCGACCGCTTCCGCATCGAAGGCGTGCTGCGCGAGCGCGCCGACGCGCTGGAAGCCGCCGACCGGCTGAAGTCGGATTTCATCAAGCACGTCTCTTACGAACTGCGCACGCCGCTGAACACGATTTTGGGTTTCGCCGAACACCTGTCGAGCGAAGTGCCGGGGCCGCTGAACGAGCGCCAAAGCGAATATATACAGGCAATCGTCGCCGGTTCGAACACGCTGAAGAACCTGGTCAACGACATTCTCGATCTGGCGCTGATCGAATCGGGCGCCTTGCGCCTCGAACTCGAACGCATCGATCTTCACGCGCTGCTCACCGAAGTGGCGGCGCATGCGCGCGATTGGGCGGCGAAGGTCGATCTTTCTCTCGAAGTCGATTGCCCGGAGGATGCCGGCATGTTCCTCGCCGACGCGCGGCGGCTGCGCCAGGTGGCGTTCAATCTGTTGTCCAATGCCTTCAAGTTCACGCCCAAGGGCGGCACCATCGTGCTCGGCGGGCGCATCGACGGCGAGGACGTGCAGATCTGGGTCAGCGACACCGGGCCGGGCATCGCGCCGGAGGTGCGGCCGATCGTCTTCGAGCGCTTCGCTGCGAAAAGCCAAGCGGGTACGCGCGGCGGCGCCGGGCTTGGCCTGGCGCTGGTCAACCGCTTCGTCGAACTGCACGACGGCTGGGTCGAGATCGAAAGCGGCGCGGCGAATGAGTCAGGCGGCCACGGCACGCTGGTGCGCTGCCACCTGCCGCGGCGCCTGCACGACGCGCCGCCGCCCGCCAGCGGCGAGCAAAAGGTGGCGTGAGGCACCTTCTCCTCGGTGTAGTGAGGTTTATGTGCAAGCACGGGCGATTATGCACATGTTGACTTGTGCTGGTTGCAGTCTTATTTTTACTTCGGACAGGCCGCGCTCTCATTCTTGCTTTTTGGATTCATGGCGCTTGCGCTGATTGTAGCGGCTGCTCCATGGGATAAAGCCTTTGGAGCTGTTGTCCCAAGCGAGGCAAAAGGTCTGCGTATAATCGTTGCCGAATATGTCAGCAAATATAACCTCGCCATACAGAAAGAGGCGGCTCGTGGCAGCCTGAATGCTTCTGTAGGCTTCCCTACTAATTGGAACCGTGACGACCTTGGTGAACGTGCGGCTAGTATGTTGTCCCGCTTCCAAAACGGGTTCTACAGCATGGTCCGCAAAGATATTGGTATGTGGCTCGGCGACCATCTCGGTCAAATGGTCAAATTGTGCGGAAACGGAGCGCAACAACGCGGGAGTCCGGCCATAGTTCTTAATCACGAATGTCACATTTGGCCGCGCATCACCAACCGGGCTGTTCTCGTGGTCGTACATGCGAAAATTATGGAAATGCTGCCAGATTTGATTTGGCCCAATGAGGGGATAAAGAAATGGCGTCTCCAAATCGGTCAACGTTCTCTCGGCAACGTCAGCCGCTTTCTTAGCGGCATTGGCGGAAATGGAGGCTGTAGTTTCAGCGCGCAAAAGCAACCACACTTGGAAACAAGCCACGAGAGCAAGAACAGCGGTGAATATCTCAACACCGCGGGTATAGTCGGCGACACGTTCATCGGCCGATCTTGGCGTAATTATTTGGCTGGGCTCTGTATAGGAGGTGTTTATGTTTTGATGCTCTTGCGGTGGCGTAGGAACAATCAGCAGAAGCGCAACAAGGAGTAGTGCTGATGCTCCAATCGCAAGCCAGTCAATCTCTTTCAGAGATTTCAGCATTCGCGGATGGCCTCTCCGAAAATGTCATCGTTTTCGCGGTTGTTATAGCGAAACTGGAACTCCGCGACGTACAACGGCAGATATTTGGCGCTGACCTTGTGGAACGTCCCAATGACACCGCGCTTGAAAATCGACCAGAAGCCCTCGATTGTCTGAGTTTGGACCGCGCCGCAGACGTACTGCCCGGCCGCGTGGTCAACGGTTTCGTGTTGCGGGAACTCCCGGTTCAGGTGCTTGTAGCCAACCCATTTATCCGTGCAAAGCAGGCTGACCTTTGTCGAGACGCTTTCGCGGACGAAGGTCTCAAGCGTCGCGGCGCGAACGTCCGCGATCACACGGGCAACCAAGTTGCCCTTGCGCTGCACGGCGCCCGCAACAATCGCCTTGCCCGATCCGCCGGTAGCACCGCCGCCGCCGCGCTTGTCCCAATGCCGGTTCTTCGCGAGGCCGCCCACGAAAGTTTCGTCAACTTCCACAATTCCCATGAGTTTGCGGAAATCTTCGTTCGCCAACCCGGCGCGGATGCGGTGGCACATATGCCATGCGGTGCGATAGCTGCCCGTTCCGATCACCCGATGGACCTGGAGCGCGCTGACGCCCTTCTTGCTGGTCAGCATCATATGGATAACGCGGAACCAGTCGCGCAGGGGATATTTTGTGTTCTCGAAAACCGTCCCTACGAGCACAGAGAAGCGATAGGACGTGCCCTTTTCGGAGCAGGCGTAGCATTGCCAGTGAAAGGACCGCGTGCCGTGCTCGCTCACCTCTGTGTTGCCACAACGCGGGCAATGAACCCCCAACGGCCAGCGGCAAGAGACCAGATAAGTCTTGCAGGCATCATCGTTTGGGAATGCTGCTTCCCATTGCCTGATGGTCATTTGGTGTATTCTTTTGTTGCTCTTTCTCACAGCCATATGTCCTTCAATCATCTTGAAGGGAATATAACATGGCCGCCCTAAAAAGTCAACATGTGCATAATCGCCGAAATTAGGACAGCACCCAAGCCCTTCTCACCACGCCCACCACCCCTCGCGCTTCTGATAGCCGTGCGCCGTCATGCAGGCGGAAAAGGCGGCGTTGTAGATCCGGTGCCGTTCGACATTGTCGGCGTTGATGCCGTCGATGCTGTAGGAGCGTTTGGCTTCGGCCTCGCCGGCGCAGGCGCGCGCGTCGGCAAAAAATTTCTCTTGCGGCGCCGTGCCGGACGAAAAATCGTCCGCATCGAGATCGCTCCAGCGCCCGCTCAACTCCGAACAACCCGCCAGCGCCAAAAGCAACACTGCAGCAACGCGTTTCATGCTCATTCCCTGGCGCGTTTTTTCCGCCCGATGCCGAGCTGCTCGCGCCATAGCTTGGCGGGAATTTCCTCCACCGCCCCTTCCGCCAACTGGCCGAGATGGAACGGCCCGAACTGCACGCGGATCAGCCGCGCGACTTTCAGCCCAAGGCTTTCCATCGCCCGCTTCACCTCGCGGTTCTTGCCTTCCTTGAGCGAGACCTGCGCCCAGGAATAGACGCCCTTGCTGCGCTCGAGGTCCGCGACGATCGGCCCGTAGCGCACGCCGTCGATGACGATGCCCTGCGCCAGGCGATCGAGATCGGCCTGCGTCACCTTGCCGAACAGCCGCGCGCGATATTTGCGCACCCAGCCGGCGGCGGGCAGCTCGAGCCGCCGCGCCAGATCGCCGTCGTTGGTGAGCAGCAAGAGGCCTTCGGAATTGAAATCCAGCCGGCCGACCGACACCACGCGCGGCAGCTGCGCCGGCAAGTTCGCGAACACCGTCGGGCGGCCCTTTTCGTCGCGGTGGGTGGTGACCAGGCCTGCCGGCTTGTGATAGCGCCACAGCCGCGCCGGATCGGGCTCGCCGAGCGGCTTGCCGTCGACCGAGACGACCTGATATTCGCCGACGCGAAGGGCGGGCGTGGTGACCGGCTCGCCGTCGAGCGCCACGCGGCCTGCGGCGATCAGCTTCTCGGCATCGCGCCGCGAACAGATGCCCGCCCGCGCGATCACTTTTGCTATACGTTCGCCCTGCGGGCTCGCTTGTGCGATGCGGTCTCCGGGCTCGGTGCTATCTTCCGCCACGAAAGGAATCTCGGTGAACGACGAAGAAGCCATAGCACTGGCGCTTGCCGAAGCCCAAGCGGCGGGAGAGCGCGGCGAAGTGCCGGTGGGCGCGGTGCTGGTTTCGGCCGACGGCGCCATGCTGGCGCGCGACGGCAACCGTATCCTCGAACGGCGCGACCCCACAGCCCATGCCGAGATGTTGGTGCTGTCAGCGGCGGCGCGCGCGCTGGGCAACGAACGGCTGGTCGGCACGACGCTTTACGTCTCGCTCGAGCCTTGCGCCATGTGCGCCGGCGCCATCGCGTTTGCGCGCGTGGAGCGTCTGGTGTTCGCCGCCGAAGACCCCAAGGGCGGCGCGGTCTTGCACGGCCCACGCCTTTTCGCACAGCCGACCTGCCATCATCGCCCTGTTGTCGCACGCGCGGGCGATGCTACGCTTGCCGGCGAATTGCTGCGCGCGTTCTTTCGCGAACGGCGCCTTTAGGTGCCGCTCGGCACCAGCGGAAAGGACACCATGATCGATCTCTACACCGCGGCCACGCCCAACGGCCGCAAGGTTTCCGTGACCTTGGAAGAGCTGGGCCTGGCGTACGAACTGCACGCGCTCAATCTTTCGAACAAGGATCAGAAACAGGATTGGTTCTTGAAGATCAATCCCAACGGGCGCATCCCCGCCATCGTCGACCGCGACGAGGGCGATTTCGCGGTGTTCGAATCCGGCGCGATCCTAATCTATCTCGCGGAGAAAGGAGGCCGGCTGATGCCCGCCGACCGCAAAGGCCGCTCGCGCGTCATCCAATGGCTGATGTTCCAGATGGCCGGCATCGGCCCGATGATGGGACAGGCCAACGTCTTCGCGCGCTATTGGCACGAGGTCTATCAGCCGGCCATCGACCGCTACCGCAACGAGTCGCGCCGGCTGTTCGAAGTGCTCGACCGGCAGCTCGGCGAGCACGAATACCTGGCGGGCGATTATTCCATCGCCGACATCGCCAATTATTGCTGGGTGAAGATTCACGAATGGCCGGGCGTGCCCATCGACGGCCTCGATCATCTGCAGCGCTGGCTCACCGCGATCGGCGAACGGCCGGCGGTGAAGCGCGGCCTGGAAATCCCGCCGCCGTCCACGGCAAGCGACAAGGAACGTGCGCAGGCGGCCGCCGCGCTGTTGCAGCGCTAAGCGCGACGCACGACGTAATACGGCATGCCGGTCAAGTCCGCGCCGAGACCGGGATAAAGCCAGGCTTTGTCCGCCGCCGCGCGCGGCTCGAAATAATACTGCAGCGGATAAGGCGATGCCGCGTAGTCGGCCGCAATCGCCGCGCGCCAGACGCCCGCTTGCGCCGTCATCTCGGCGCTTTGCCAACGCTCGGCCTGATTGACGCGGCGATAATAAAGCCGCACCGAGGCGAGGCTTTCCGGGGGAGCGAATTCCAGCGCGACGGCCTGTCCGGCTTGAAACGTCGAAGGCGGGGTGTGGGTCGCGGCGATAGGCGCCCGCTTCGCTTTCGCCAACACTTCGGCGACAAGCGCCGTCACGCGCGGATCGCTGTCGCGTTTGGCGGCATAGAGCTTCTGCTCCAGCATCGCGATATCGAAATTGATCCCGTTCAGTCGGTCCTTCCAGGCGCCGCGTTCGGAAAAGCGGTCGCTCACCGACAGATCGCCGGCATACACGCCGCGCGCCCGCGTCACGATGGAATTCCAATGTCCGAGCGCGACGTAATATTGCGCGACGCAATCTCTTATCGCCGGCCAATTGCCGGTGCGCTCGAACAGCGCGTAAAGCACGCCCGCTCGGAACTTCGCGGCGAAGAAGCGCGCCAACGAGGCCTGGATTTCGATGTCGATGACGAGGCGCATGTCGCCAACGGAGCGCTGGCGCGCTTGCCGCAGATGAGCGAGCGCCTCGACGGAAAAATCTTCCAGCCAGCTTGCTGTTTCGATCGGCGAATATTTGCCGCTGCACTGGCCCGAGAGCAGCTCGCCAGTGAATTCGTCCATGGTCGAAAACAATTGCGGATCGAGCGGGCTGGCGTAATGGAAGAATTTCGGCGACGGCGTGTCGTCGTAGCTGTGCGCCGGCGCCGTCGCCGCCAGCGGCTGGTTCCAATAGATTTCCGGCCAATAGACGTCGCACGCCGCCGACGGCAGATAGGCGTTGGTCACCAGCGGCAGAATGCGGCTGGCCGCGGCCAGCGCCGCGCCGAGTGGTGATTCGTGTACGGAATATTCCGGATCGTACAACGCCCGCCCGAAACAGCGGTACCAATCGGCGTATTTCTGCCAATCGTAGCGGGCCTCCAGGCGCGCGTCGGCATAGCCGCTGCGCGGGCTGGAGCTTGCCGAGCCGCGCCGGCCGCGGCAGGTCAGCGGCTCCATCAGGTCGGCGCCGGTCGAGCCGCAAAAGCTGAAGGCGCGCGCGTATGCGCCGGCCCATTTGGCGTCGCCAGAGGCCAGCAGCTTTTGCGTGCCGGCGAAGACGCGATGGCGCACCGTGTATTTGCGGTCCTCGCGCAGCAAATCGGCATAGCCGTAGCGCGTGAAGCTGCGCTGGCCCTCGGACAGCGTCATCAGCCCGCGGCCGACCTCGCCAGGCTTTGGCATTTCCAGCTCGCGGATCGCCGCTTGCGGATAGGCCAGGCCCAGATGCTCGGCGGAATATTTCGGCGAGACGTTCACCGGCAGGCCGGTCGCCAACGCGTTCGCGATCATCGTCTCGTCGATGCCCTTGGCGTGCAAATCGAGCTCGATCGCGCGCCCAGCGCCCGCCGCGCCCGCGAACACTTCTTTCCAGAAATCGTAGCTGCCTTCGGCGACGCCGCTTTCGCCGTGAATGCGCAGACCGACCGACGAAACCTCGGGGATGGCCGCGAGCAGCGCGCGCAACGCCTCACGGCAATACGGCGCGTGGGTCTCCGGCGTCAGCCCTTCGATCACATAACGCGCCTTCGGGCTGTCGATCCATTGATAGCCATGCATCCAGATGCCGAGCTCGAAATCGAGCCCGTGCGCAACGGTCTCCTTGGCGATGTATTGCAGCGTATCGAGATTCTTGTCGCGCTCGGCGTCGGAAAGGTTCGTCACCCGCACGTCATAACCGGGCACGGCCATCAAAAACGGATAGAGGAACAGAAAATAGGAATCCTCGACATTCTTCAGCATGTCGTAGCCGAGGCCGAAGGCCAGATGCAGCCGGTTGAAGCGCGCCGCGGCCAGCATCGCGAGATAGCGCGGCCACATTTCGCGGTCGGTGAACCACGGCTTGTCGTATTGCTCGCTGACGAACTGGCGCATCACGCTGCGCACAGGTGCGAAGGATGACTGTAGTACGTCGCGGCCGTCGCGCAGCGGTTTTCCTGCGTTCGCCCGCTCCGCAAGTTCGTAGAGCGCGTAAGACAAGCCGCGCGGATCGGAGCCTTTGGCATCGACGGCACTTTCGAACACGCCCGACCCAAGCTCCATCGCTTCGGGCAGCGCCGCGAAGTCGACCTGCTCCCCGTCGATATCGATGGTCGAATGCTCCAGTCCGCCGATGCGGATCCATTGCGCATCGTTCGGTGCATCCGCGTCGCGCTGGAATCGGCGCACGACATAGCCTGATTTGGTCAGCGCCTCCTCCAATACCCGTAAGGCACGCCGAACCGGCTGGCTTTGCACGAGGGGATCGTCATCATTGAGCAACAGCGCAACCGTCTTGGCGGGGGCAGCCTGCGCGAAAGGGCCCGCCATCGCCGCCGCGCCCGCAAGGCCGGTGGCGCCGAGGAAGCTGCGGCGGTGAATTTCGTCAGTCATGGGAACACCTTGGGGGAAGGCGGGCCACTTTATAGCGAATCGCCCTGCCGCAAATGCATGAGTCGGCCGATTCGCGCGGCCGCTCGCCGCCCAAGACCTGTCTTGGACCTGAGGAATTTCCGTCACATTGCGGGAAAATCCTGTCCTTTCAGATGGTTCCGGTTGACGAGAGGGCACAGCTCTGACAGGGTTAACTCCTGCCGGGACATCTTTTGGCAAGGTTTGCGCCTCAAGCCGTCCTCTCGGGGGCAAAGGAATGATCAAATCCGAATTGGTTGCGCGTTTGACCGCACGCTATCCCCATCTCTACCACCGCGATGTGGAGCGCATCGTTTCAACCGTGCTCGATCAGATCACCAAGGCGCTGGCCGACGGTCATCGCGTGGAATTGCGCGGTTTCGGCGCCTTTTCGGTGAAGGTGCGCCCCTCGCGCCTGGGCCGCAATCCGCGTACCGGCGAGCCGGTGTCGGTGGAGGAGAAGCGCGCGCCCTTTTTCCGCACCGGCAAGGAATTGCGCGAGCGGCTGAACGGGCACAGCCAGGCGGCGGAATAACCTTTGGCGGCCGATCTGCATAAGGCAGCTTCGAGACGTGCCAGATACAAGCTCGCGACCTCGATGCTCACCACCTATGGCTATGCGATCATGGCTGTTTCCGCCGTTCAGCCTCTGTTTACGGAGCACGGCGCATTTGCTGGCAGGCAAATCGCTGGAATGACCCTCGCGGTAGCATGCCAGCTCATGGCGCTGTATATTGCGCCCAAAGGAGAAAAGCCGTGACCCCGCTGGATTTCATGATCTTCGTGGTCAGCCCGCCGGTGCTGCTCATGGGGCTTTATTTCGCCTATCAGGCTTGGCGCGACGACCATCCGCGCAAGAAACACCACCCCGCCGAATAGCGGCCATCTTGCGGTTCGCGCCAGCTCGGCCTAAACGCGAGCCATGCCCCGATTCCCCAATCCTGTCTTCGTCGCCATCGACACGCCCGAGCTTGCCCGCGCGCGTGCGTTGGCCGAGGCGGTAAGGCCTTATGTCGGCGGGCTGAAGCTCGGCCTCGAATTCTTTTCGGCGCAAGGACCGGAGGGCGTGCGCGCCATGGTCGAGACCGGCCTTCCCGTCTTCGCCGACCTCAAACTCCACGACATCCCCAACACCGTGGCGGGCGCTGCGCGCGAGATCGCCCGGCTCGGCGTGGCGATGCTCAACCTCCACGCCTCTGGCGGCGAAGCGATGATGCGCGCGGCGGCCGACGCCATCGCGGCGCTGCACCCTCGCCCGCTTCTGGTCGCTGTGACGGTGCTTACCAGCCTCGACGAGGCTGCGCTGGAAAGCGTGGGTCAAAAAGGCCCGCCAGTGGCTCAGGCCGAGCGGCTGGCGGCGCTCGCAAAGGCCTCTGGCCTCGACGGCGTGGTGTGCAGCGCGCATGAGATCGCGGCCGTCAAGCGCGCCGGCGGTGCGGATTTCCTGGCGGTCGTGCCGGGCATCAGGCCGGCCGGCTCTGCCCTTGCCGATCAGCGCCGGGTGATGACGCCCAAACAGGCACGCGCGGCAGGCGCCGACATTTTGGTCATCGGCAGGCCGATCACCGGCACCGCCGACCCCGCTGCGGCGGCCCGTGCCATCGCCGAAGAGCTTGCCTGAGCCGATCCGGCACGCGGCCGGTGCGCCTAAGCCTCCGCTTCCGCGGAAAGATCACACGATGGTTTCCGTCAATTCTTCTTCATGGTGAACGGCCCGCTCGCACCGTCCTGATCGAACCAAGAGCCGTTGATGCTTCCGTCCTTGTTGAAGTAACCAGCGAATGACACCGTATAGGGCGGCTTCTGCGTTGGCGAGTATTGGATGAATGTCAACACGGAGCCTTTGCCGTAACTCGACACCTTGCCGATGAAGTCGCCGGCGACGAGCTTGTCGGGAGTCGGGCCGCACGCGTCGGGCTTCATCGGCGATGTCATATGTCCGGTAAACTCGCTTCCACTTGCAACGAATTTGAAATCGACACGGCATTGCACGGCGTTGTTGTTGATCGGCCAGGTCATGGTCCAACGACCCGTCATGCTCGGCTCTGAGCCGGCAACCGACGGCAACGCCAAGCCACAGCTGCAAACCGCCGCGACAAAAGCCAGTTTCTGGAGATTTCTCACCTGCCAAGACCCCAAATAACCATTTCGCCGAGTAGGTTGCTCAAGGCCTCCAGGAAGTTCAATTAAACAAATCGTGTGGAATTATAATTATTTAGGGGAATGCTTTCAGCAAAGTCAGGGGTGCGTCCTTTCCACGAGAAAGTCCGGCCTTGGCGTTTAGTTGTCGTTTTGTGGAATGGCGCTGTTGCCGTTTGCAAGACGTCTTCTGGTCAATTCATGAATTTAGAACAACGGCTTAATATTACCCCCGGCAATCGCTTGATTTATGGAATAGCGCTGGCCATAAGCCAAGCCCCATGCCCGTTCTCGTCAAAATCTGCGGCATCAACTCGGCCGAGGCGGCCGACGCCGCCGCGCGTGCAGGCGCCGATTTGGCCGGGCTGGTGTTCCATAGGAAGTCGCCGCGCTTCGTGGCGCCGGAGGCGGCGCGGGCGCTGGCCGACCGGCTGCGCGGGCGCACCCGTCTGGTGGCGCTGCTCGCTGACGCCGACGACGAGACCATCGCGAGCGCGATCAAGACGGCCAAGCCGAACTATCTCCAGCTGCACGGCCGCGAGACGCCCGAGCGCGTCGGCGCGCTGCGCAGCCGTTTCGGCCTTCCCATCATCAAGGCGATCGCCGTCGCCGAAGCCGCCGACCTCGCCGCCTCCGCCTTCGAAGCCGCCGCCGACCTCTTGCTGTTCGACGCCAAGGCGCCAGAGGGCACAGAGCGGCTCGGCGGGCACGGCGCGCCGTTCGACTGGCAGTTGCTCCGCGGACGGAATTTCCTCAAGCCCTGGCTGTTGGCGGGCGGCCTGACGATCGAGAACGTCGCGCGCGCGGTCGCGGCGAGCGGAGCGTCGGGCGTGGACGTGTCCTCCGGCGTCGAAACCGCACCGGGCGTCAAATCGCCCGAGCTGATCGCCGCCTTCGTCTCCGCCGCGCGCAACGCCTCATTCGCACAGGTGGCCACGTGAGCACTCCCAACTCTTACCGCAACGGACCGGATATCCGCGGCCATTTCGGCGCTTACGGCGGCCGTTTCGTCGCCGAGACCTTGATGCCGTTGGTGCTCGACCTCGAACGCGCCTACGACGCGGCGCGCCACGATCCCGCGTTTCACGCCGAGCTCGAGGCGCTGCTCAAGGATTATGTCGGTCGCGAAAGCCCGCTTTATTTCGCCGAGCGGCTGACCGAGCACCTCGGCAGCGCGAAGATTTACTTGAAGCGCGAAGACCTCAACCACACCGGCGCGCACAAGATCAACAATTGCCTGGGGCAGATTTTGCTGGCGCGGCGCATGGGCAAGACGCGCATCATCGCCGAAACCGGCGCCGGTCAGCACGGCGTGGCGACGGCGACGGTGGCGGCGCGCTTCGGCCTACCCTGCGTCGTCTATATGGGCGAAGTCGACATCGAACGGCAGAAGCCCAACGTCTTCCGCATGCGATTGCTCGGCACCGAAGTGCGGCCGGTCAAGTCCGGCTCGCGCACGCTCAAAGACGCGATGAACGAGGCGCTGCGCGATTGGGTCGCCAATGTCGCCGACACCTTCTACATCATCGGCTCGGCGGCCGGCCCGCATCCCTATCCCGCGATGGTGCGCGATTTCCAGACCGTGATCGGCACCGAAACGCGCGCCCAGATGCTGGCGCGCGAAGGCCGCTTGCCCGATCTCGTCACCGCTTGCGTCGGCGGTGGTTCGAATTCCATCGGCATGTTCCATCCCTTTCTCGACGATCCGGTGGAAATCCACGGCGTCGAAGCGGCGGGCGACGGCGTCGACACGCCGCGCCACGCCGCGACGCTGTCGAAAGGCGCGCCCGGCGTGCTGCACGGCGCGCGTTCCTATCTCCTGCAGGATCGCGACGGCCAGGTGCAGGAGGCGCATTCGATCTCGGCGGGTCTCGATTATCCCGGCGTCGGGCCGGAGCATTCCTGGCTCAGGGACCAAGGCCGGGTGAAATACTTCGCCATCACCGACAAGGAGGCGCTCGCGGCCTTCGTGGCTCTGTCGAAACTCGAAGGCATCATCCCCGCGCTCGAATCCGCGCACGCCATTGCCCATGTGATGCACGTCGCGCCCGAGATGGCGCGCGACAAGCTGATCGCGGTCTGCCTTTCCGGCCGCGGCGACAAGGACGTGTTCTCGGTCGCGGCGGCGCTGGGGGAGAAGATATGAAAAAAGATTTTCACCCTCCCCTTGAGGGAGGGTCGAAATTTGCGGAGCAAATTTCGGGGAGGGGTATTGTCGACATTACCCCCCACCGAAAAATTCGCTGCGCGAATTTTTCCGCCTCCCCCTCAAGGGGGGAGGCAAATACTGGTGCTGACCCATGACCCGCATCGCCGCCCGCTTTACCGAGCTGAAGGCCGCAAATCGCGCCGCATTCGTGCCGTTCATCACTGCCGGCGATCCGGACATCGAAACCACCGCCACGCTGCTCGAAAGCCTTCCCGCCGCGGGCGCCGACCTGATTGAGCTCGGCGTGCCGTTTTCCGATCCGATGGCCGACGGGCCGGCGATCCAGGCCTCGTCGCTGCGCGCGCTCGAAGCGGGTATGACGCTGCCCAAAGTGCTCGAGCTGGTGCGCCGCTTTCGCAAGGCCGATCGCACCACGCCGCTGGTGCTGATGGGCTATTACAATCCGATCCACGCTTACGGCACGGCGCGCTTCGTGAAAGACGCGGCGGAGGCGGGCGTCGACGGACTGATCACCGTCGATCTGCCGCCGGAAGAAGACGAAGTGCTGCGCGCGCCGGCCGCACTCCACGGAATCGACATCGTGCGCCTTGCCACGCCCACCACCGACGCCGCGCGTCTGGAAGTGGTACTCACCGGCGCCAGCGGCTTTCTCTATTACGTCTCGGTGGCGGGCGTGACCGGCACGAAAACCTTCAGCGAAGACGAGGTGCGCGCGGCGGTCGAGCGGCTGAAGGCGGCGAGCGGACTTCCCTGCGCCGTCGGTTTCGGCATCAAGAGCCCGGAACGGGCGGCCGCGGTGGCGCGCTTCGCCGACGGCGCGGTGGTGGGCTCGGCCATCGTCGAGCGCATGGCCGCCGGCCGCAAAAAAGCCGGACTCGTGGCCGATGTCCTCGAATTCTGCGCCGCGCTGGCCAAGGGTGTGCATGGGGCGCGGGGCTGAGCTGTGCTAGGATAGGGCATGAACTGGATCGCCAATTTCGTCCGTCCACGGATCAAAAGCCTGATCGGCCGCTCGAGCGAGACGCCCGAGAACCTGTGGAAGAAATGCGCCGGCTGCGGCGAGATGATCTTCCACCGCGACCTCGTCACCGCCCAGAACGTCTGCCCCGGCTGCGGCTATCACATGCGCATCGGCTCGGCCGAGCGGTTCGCGGCGGTGCTGGACGAAGGCAGCCTCGACGAGCTCATTCCGCCGGAAGTGGCCGCCGATCCGCTGCGTTTCCGCGACGACAAGCGCTACAGCGACCGGCTGAAAGAGGCGCGCGCCAAGACCGGCAAACTCGACGCGCTCGCCGTGGCGCGCGGCACGCTGGAAGGCATGCCGGTGATGGTCGGCGTGCAGTCGTTCGACTTCATGGGCGGCTCGCTCGGCATGGCGGTGGGCGAAGCGCTGGTGCGCGCGATGGAAACCGCCGCGGCGGAAAGCCGGCCTTTCATCCTGTTCGTCGCCTCGGGCGGCGCGCGCATGCAGGAAGGCATCCTCTCGCTGATGCAGATGCCGCGCGTCACCGTCGCGGTGGACATGCTGCGCGAGGCGGGCCTGCCTTACATCGTGGTCTTGACCGATCCCACCACCGGCGGGGTTTCGGCGTCTTACGCCATGCTGGGCGACGTGCACATCGCCGAGCCGGGCGCGCTGATCGGCTTCGCGGGCCAGCGCGTCATCACCCAGACCTTGCGCGAGCAACTGCCCGAGGGCTTCCAGCGCGCCGAATACCTTTTGCAGCACGGCATGATCGACATGGTGGTGCATCGCCACAAGATGCGCGAGACGCTGTCGCGGCTGGTGCACCTTCTGATGAAGCGCGCCCGACCGCGCACCCGCCCGCCGGCGCCGCCCGTCATCCACGCCGCGCGCGCGCGCTCGAGCGGAAGCGGCGCATGAGCCAAGCCGAGAGCGACGCGGTTCTCGACCGGCTCAAGCTGCTGCATCCCAAGGTCATCGATCTCAAGCTCGACCGCATCTGGGAATTGCTCGCCCTGCTCGGCCATCCTGAGCGCGAAGTGCCGCCGGTGCTGCACGTGGCGGGCACCAACGGCAAAGGCTCGGTCTGCGCCTTTTCGCGCGCCATGCTGGAGGCGGCGGGGCTGAAGGTGCACGTCTACACCTCGCCGCACCTGGTGCGCTTTCACGAGCGCATCCGGCTCTCGGGCGAGCTGATCGGCGAAGCCGAACTCGCCGCGCTGCTGGCCGAATGCGAAGCGGTGAACGCCGGCCGGCTCATCACCTTTTTCGAGATCGTCACCGCCGCGGCGATCCTCGGCTTCGCGCGCCATCCCGCCGACGCGCTGGTGCTGGAAGTGGGGCTTGGCGGCAAGTACGACGCCACCAACGTGATCGCGCAGCCGGCCGCCGCCATCATCACGCCGATCGGCCTCGATCACGCGGAGTTTCTCGGCACCACGCTGCCCGAAATCGCGGCGGAGAAAGCGGGCATCGTCAAGCCGGGGCTGCCGGTGATCATCGGGCCGCAGGAAGACGTGGCGCGCGACGTGGTGCTGCGAAGAGCCGACGCGCTGGGCGCGCCCGCTTCGGTGTTCGGGCAGGATTTCTTCGCCCATCAGGAGCACGGCCGCATGGTCTATCAGGACTTGAACGGCCTGCTCGATCTGCCGCTGCCGCGCCTCGCCGGACGCCATCAGATCGAGAACGCGGCGACCGCCATCGCCGCGCTGCGCAAGCTCGGCTGGGCGCGCGACGGCGCCATCGAACGCGGCTTGCGCGAGGTGGAATGGCCGGCGCGCCTGCAACGGCTGGTGCGCGGACCGTTGATCGACGCGGCGCCGAAGAATGCGGAAGTCTGGCTCGACGGCGGACACAATCCGCACGGCGCGGCCGCCGTCGCGCGGGCCATGGCCGATTTCGAGGAGCGCACCGCCAAGCCGCTGTATCTGATCTGCGGCATGTTGCGGCGGAAAGATTCGATCGGCTTTCTTTCCGCTTTCAGCGGGCTGGCGCGTCACGTGGTGACGGTCGGCGTACCCGGCGAGGAATCGAGCTTCGGCGCCGGCGAGCTTTACGATCGCGCGCGCGCGGCTGGGCTCGACGCCGCGCCGGCCGAAGACCTCGAAGACGCCATGCTGCAGATTGCGGCAGACGCCCGCGTCCAGGCGCACGAACCGCCGCCGCGGATTCTTATTTGCGGATCACTCTATCTGGCGGGACGGGTGTTGAGCGAGAACGGGTGACACGCGGCTTAACTGCCTGCGATGTCGGCCATGTCGAAGACATCCTCGACATCGCCATCTTCGTTCTCGGAACGGATGAGATGCGGCGTGCGCCACGGCTTCTTGGTCGGGGCGGTTTCATGCTCTTGCCGGGATTCACCGTTGTCTGTCATGGCGTGCTCCGCGTCTCGATACGGCCGCCAGCATCGCACTACCGTCGGGATTTGTCGACGGCTCGGTCGCGAACCGTCGGGATCGATCCCTCGATCCACTCTTTGATCTTCGACTTGGGCAGCGCGCCGACCTTGGTGGCAGAGACCTGGCCTTGGCTGAAGACCATCATGGTGGGAATGCCGCGCACGCCGTACTTCTGCGGGGTATTTGGATTTTCGTCGATGTTGAGCTTGGCGATCGTCACCTTGTCCGCCAATTCGCCGGCCAGCTCGTCGAGCGCCGGCGCGATCATGCGGCACGGCCCGCACCACTCCGCCCAGAAATCCACCACGACCGGCTTCTTGGCGTCGAGCACGTCGGTCTGGAAAGAGGCGTCGGTGACTTTGATCGGTGCAGACATGTACTTACCCTCACGCTGGTGTGAACTCCCTATCTAGGAACCCTGCCCCGCTGGGTCAAGGCGCGTGCGGACGCGGGCGATTTCCCGGTCCAAAAGCGCCTCCGGCAGGAGCTGAAGGCGCGGGCCTTCCAGCCACAGCAGAGCACAGGCGATTCGCCGGCCGGGGAAAATCCGCAAAGCTGCCGCGCGGTAAAGCGCCATCTGGGTTGCATAAAGCGCAGGCATATCGGTTTCGCGGCCGGTCTTGAAATCGACGATCAAGACCTCCTCGGGGCCGACCGCGAGCCGGTCGATGCGGCCATGCACGCGCGCTTCTGGCCCTAGCTCCGGCAGATCGGCCATGAGCGAGACCTCCGCGCGGCTGTTCGCGCCAAAGGCCGGCGCGAAAGCGGGATCGTCGAGCACGACGAGGGTTTGCGCCGTCCACGCCTCGGCCTCGGCTTCGCGCACGCCGCGCGCGAGAAGGAATTTTCGCGCCGCTTCGGCGCGGCTTGCGGGCGCGAGCTCGGGCAGGCGCGCCAACAAGGCATGGACGAGGAGTCCTTTGCGCACCGGTGAGGCGCGCGGCGGCAACGCCGGCTCGTCCGTACCCGTCGCTTCCGAAGGACGGATGATCCACGGCCGCGGCCTTTCGGCCGGCGCCGGGGCGAGTGCCCAATCGGGAACCGGCGCACGTTGCTCCGTCTGCGGCGCAAAGGCTTCGGCGAAGGCCGGCGCCGCTTCGCCGTAGACATGAATGCCGTCCGTCTCGCGCCCGAGCGTTTTCGCCGCGCGCTCGGCCAGCGCGTGCCAGGAGCCGGCTTTGAGGCCCGTCTTGTTCTCGAAGCCGCAGATGATAAGCCGCTCCTTGGCGCGGGTCAGCGCGACGTAGAACAGCCGGCGGTGCTCCTTCAGCGTCTCGGCCTGCGCGGCGGCTTTCGCGGCCAGCAGCCGGCGCGGCGCCAGTTTGTCGGGCAGCGGGAACAGCGCGCCTTCGTCCGTGTACAGAATATGACCCTTGGCGGCGGGGTTTTCCGGCAGCGTGGTGGTGTCGGGCAGGATGACGATGTCGGCCTCGAGCCCCTTGGCGCCGTGCACGGTCATCACCCGCACCTCGCCGCGGCCGCGCTCCATGTCGCGCTTGATCTCGGCGCCGCCGCGCTCGAGCCAGTGCAGGAAACCCTCCAGCGACGGCGGCTCGGCGCTTTCGTAAGCCAGCGCCAGCGAGAGGAATTCGTCGATGGCGTCTTCGGTCTCCGATCCCAGCCGCTTGAGCAGCTTGAGCCGGCCGTCTTCCGCATCGAGGGTTTGCGCGTAGAACTCGAACGGCGGGGCGTAATCGGCGCGGGCCCGCGCGGCTTCGAGGAAGGCGCGCGCCGCTGCGAACTCCGAACGCTCCAGCGCCTGCCATAAGCTGCCTTGTCGGCCATGCGCCAGGGCGAAGAGATCGTCCTCCGAAAGGCCGATCAGCGGCGAACGCAACAGCGCCGCAAGGTTGAGGTCGTCCTCGGGCAGTAGCGCGAAGCGGCCGAGCGCGATCAGGTCCATCACTGCGATCTGTTCGGTGAGCTTGATACGGTCGGCGCCCGCCACCGGCACGCCGCGCGTCTTCAGCCTACGGATGATTTCGCTGCCGAACGGCTCGCGCCGCGGCAACAGGATCATGATGTCGCCCGGCCGGATGGGCTCGGAGTGGCCCGGAAGACATTCGCGATTGATCATCCCCGCGATCTTCGCCGCGATCTGCTCGGCCAAGCGCGCCACCGGACTGTCTTCGCGCTCGAGATCGACCGGGCGCAAGTCCCACAGATCAGCATCTTCGCGCGGCGCCGGCTTCAGCGCCGGCCAGAATTCGACGCGCCCTTGCGCTTCGGTTCGATACGGCTCGTGCTTGATCGCTTGATCGGCGGATGTCAGGCCCTCGCGCGCCGCGGGATCGGCAAACACTTCGTCGACGAAGCGCAGGATTTGCGGCGCGGACCGGCGTGAGATCGGCAAAGGAACATAAGAGAACGCCAGCTTCGCCTCGCCGGCGCGCGCGGCGAAGAAGCGGCGGCGCGCTTCGAACTGCGCCGGATCGGCGCCTTGAAAGCTGAAGATCGATTGCTTCTCGTCGCCCACCGCGAACAGCGTGCGCACGCCGCGCGCAGCGCCCTCGCCGGCGAAGAACTCCTCGGTCAGGCTCTGCACGATGTCCCATTGCAGGGCGCTCGTGTCCTGCGCCTCGTCGATCAAGACGTGATCGATGCCTTCGTCGAGCTTGTAGAGCACCCAGGCGGCGCCGCGGTCGCGCAGCAGGCGATGGGTTTCGGCGATGAGATCGTCGTAATCGAGCGCGGCACGGGCGCGTTTCTCGCCGGCGTAAATGTCGCGCGCGGATTCCGCCAGCGTCAGCGCGGCTTCCGTCAGATTGGCGCCATGCAGCGCGCGCAAACGGTCCTCGGCCTCGGCGGCGCGCGCCGTCAGGGTTTCGAGAAAAGTCAACAAATCGGGCCGCGCCTCGCTCAGCGATTTCGTCGCAAGCCTGGCCAGCGGCGCGCCCTTCTCGGTCAGCAGTTCGCCGCGGATCGTCGCAAGACGCGAAATGAGGTCCTTTTGCTCCGCCGCTTTGCTCAAGGCCGCGCCGCGCGCTTGATCGGTCTTGCTGCCTTTCGCCAGCCACGCGGCGGCCTCGCGCAGCCGTTGGCGATCGAGCTCAGCATCGAATTCCGCCGCTATGCGTTCCTCCTCGTCGTCGGGCTGCGCGCCATGCGCCAGCTTGAGCCGCCGCGTGCGATCCGCGCGCGCCAGAAACGCTTCGAGCTTGCCGCGGTCGGCGCCCAGCGCCGCATCCAAAATCTGTTCCAGTCGAACATCGCTCAGGTGCGTCACCAGATAGGCGATCGCCGCCGCGCGCGGCGCATCGCCCGCCCCCGCCCGCTCCAGCACGCGCGCCCGCGCCTCGGCGACAAGCTCGCGCGCGGTGCGCTCGTCGAGCACGCGGAACGCGGCGGGCACGCCCGCTTCCAGCGGAAAGCGCGTCAGCACGTACTGGCAGAAGGCGTGGATGGTCTGGATCTTGAGGCCGCCCGGGGTTTCCAAAGCCTCGGCGAACAGCCGCCGGGCGCGGCGCAAACCCTCCGTATCCGGAATATCGCCGCCGAGTTCGCCGATGCGCTGCGTCAGCCCCGCGTCGGGCAGCATCGACCAGCGGCCGAGCTGCTCGAACAGGCGCTGCGCCATCTCGGCCGCCGCGGCTTTGGTATAGGTGAGGCAAAGGATGCGCTCGGGCCGCGCGCCGGAAAGCAACAGCCGCGTCACGCGCGCGGCGAGCGTGTGCGTCTTGCCGGCGCCGGCATTGGCCGCCACCCAGGCCGAGCGCTTGGGATCGGAGGCCGCGCTCATCCGCCCCTCCAGCCGCTGGGCGCCCATTCGCGCACCCGCGCCAGATGATCGTAATCGCCAGCTTTGTCGGCGCGGAACGGCGCCACGCGCGCGACGTAACCGACGCTCGGATCATCGAACAAGGCGATGCGGCGCGCCAAGCGCTCTGCCGCTTCGTTGGCGATCTCTTCGGCGTTCACATCAACGGTACGGAACAATCCCTCCCCGCCGCCGATGCGCACGTAAACGAGTTCGGCCGGCCGTTCCTTGCCGATCGCCGCAAACCCGCCTGCCATCAGGATCGCCGCTTCCAGCGGCAATTGCGGCGCCAGATGCTTGAGAATTTGCGCATCGGTGGGCGGCGAGCCGGTCTTGTAATCGAGGATCGCGGCGCCGCCCGCTTTCAGCCGGTCGATGCGGTCGGCCTGCGCGGCGAGGATGAATTCGCCCGCCGGCGCGGCGAAGACACGCTCGCCTTTGACCTCGACGAAGATTTCGGCGATGGCGACGCGCCGCGCGCGCTCTTCCGCGACGAACCAACTCGCGGCGGAAAGAAAACGCGGCCGCCACAGCGCCAGCGTCGCCTTCGGCGTGCCGAGTTCCGCGAACACTTCGTCGGCGATTTCGATCAGCCGCCGCGCCGCGTCTTCGGGCAAGTCGTGCGGATGGGCGCGCACGAAACGCTCCAGCACCTTGTGCAGCGCGATGCCGCGCTCGAGCGGGCCGATTTCGGCATCGAGCGGTTCGAGCGGGCGAAGCTTCAGCACGCGCTTGGCATAGATCGCATAGGGATCTCGCAGCCAGGTCTCGATCTCGGTGACCGACAGCCGGCGCGGCCGCGCGGCCACCGGCGGCTTGGGATAAGGCGGCGCGGCGGGTTCCGCCGTGCCCGCGTCGCGCATCGCGCCGGCGATGGCGAGGTAATCCCGCTTCGGCTTGAGGCGCTCATCGAGGCCGAGACCGGCGGTCAATTGCTTCAAGCGCTGTAGCCAGCGCGAGGCGACCGTCGGCGCGCCTTCGGCTTTGAGCGCCCGCGTAAGCACCGCGCGCGGACTGGCCGCAAGCGCGGCGAAATCATGCGCCGAAAGGCCGATGGCGCGTTCGGGCTGCTCAAGCCCCAGCGTGCGCCGCATCGGGCGCGAGAACCAGGGATCGTCGGCGGCCGAGGCCGGCCAGCAGCCCTCGTTCAAGCCGCCGAGCACCACGAGATCGTAACTCTGCAGCCGCGCCTCCAGCGGGCCGAGGATCGCCAGGCGCGGATGGCGGCCATAAGGCGGGCGCACCGCGACCTCGTCCATCAGGGTACGGAGCAACGGCGCATAGGCCGCGGCTTCGACGTCGATCGGCTCCGCCGCGCGGCGCAAATCCTCGACGAAGCCGCGCGCTGCTTCGCCCGCCGGGCCTTGCCACAGCGCATCCGCTGGCGAGAGTCGCGCGGCTGCGGCGAGATGGGCGTCGAGCGCGTCGGCGAGGGAAATCTCCGGCCGCGACAGCGCGCGCTCCAGCGGCACCAGCACCTCGCTCACGCGCGCAAACCACGCCGAAAGCGAGGGATGGCCCTGCAACGCCGCGGCGATGCCGGCCAATCCCGGATCGGGTCGCGGTCCGCGCAGCGCCAGATCGAGTTCGCGCGCCTTGGCGCGGAATGCGGCGGCGCCTTCCTCCATCGCGCACAGCGGATGTTTCAGCAGCGCCAACAGCGGCACCGGCGCGAATTCCTTGTCGGCCGCATCGGCGAGCAAGCACAAGAACGCGCCCGGCGGCGTCTGCGACAACGGCCGGCCGGCGGAATCGTCGATGGCGATCTGCCAGCGGCCGAGTTCGGCCGCGACGCGACGCGCGAGGCTGCGGTCGCGGGTAACGAGCGCGGCGGTCTTGCCTTGCGCTTCCAACGCCTCGCGCAGCAGCAGTGCGATCGCGGCTGCCTCTTCCGCCGGATCGGCCGCTTCGATCAGGCTCAGGCCTTCGAGGCCTTCGGCGAGATCGTCGCCGCCGCGTTCGGCGAGGGCGCGCCAGGCGTCGGTGGTCGGCGCCGGGCGCAGCGTTTCGCGCAACAGATGTGCGCGTGCCGCAGCCATCGGCGCGGACCAATCGGCGATGTCGGCGCGTTCGATGCCGATGCGCGCCAGCAGCTCTTTCAAACCGTATTGCGGATGGCCGGGATCGAGCCGCTGCCAACTGTCTTCGTCAAGTTCGCGATCGAGCCCCGGCAGCACCACCGCGCCCTTGGGCAAGCGCGCGATGACGCCGATCAGCTCGGCCGTCGCCGGCACGCTGCCGGTCGAACCCGCGGCGATCACCGGTCCCGCGGGCGGATGCTCGGCGAGACGCTTCGCCAGCGCGCGCAAAGCCTCATTGCGATGCGCCGCCGGATTGACGCGACCTTCGGCCGCGAGCAGTTCCGGCCAAGCGCCGGCCATCAGCGAGAGGAATTCCTTCACCTCGGCCCAATGTTCGGCGAGCGCGGCCGGCGCCAACTCGTCAAGCTTGCCGAGATCGGCGCCTTGGGTTTCGACCTCGTCCATCACCGCGGCCAGAGACTTGGCAAGGCCTGCCGCTTGCGTGAAACCAAGAGCGTTGCCGCGCGAAAAACTCCAACGACGGATCAGCGCGGCGAGCAAGAGGCGCCGGCGCAGCAGTTCCATCGCCGGGCGCAAGTCCATATCGTCCGTCGACGGATCGATCAGCTCGTCTTCGTCGACATGACCGAGGGCGCGAAATTGCGGCAACAGCGCCGCTCCGCCCAGTTCGCGTGTAAACACCTCACCCATCGCCCGCGCCGCACGTCGCGTCGGCAGATAGAGGATGACCTCGGAAAGCGACAACGGCTCGGCGCCAAAGCGCGCGATCACGCCCTTCGCCAGCGCCGCGGCAAAGGACGCGCCGGGCTCGATCGTGAAGACCTTGGGAATGTCAGGCGGCCGGCGCAAGGTCGGCCAGATAGGCTTCGGCTTCGGCTAGGGTCTGCGGCGTGCCGACGTGAATCCATACCCCGTCCATGCGCACGCCGAACAGCCGGCCCTTTTCGATGGCGCGATCCCACAAAAGGTTGGTCGAGAAGGTGCCGCTCGGAGCGCCGGCGAACAGGCGCGGATGGACGATCTGCACGCCTGGATAGGCAAAGGGCGAGACGCGGCCTTGCGGCACGCGCTTCAGAAGTCCCGCGCTGTCCATCAGGAAATCGCCGGTGCCTTCGTAGCCCATCGCGCTGATCATCGAGGCCATCAGCAACAGCGCGTCCATGCGTTCGGGATCCCACAGCGCCTTCATGCGTTCGAGCGCGGCGCCGTAGCCCTCCACCCACAGCGAATCCGAATTGTGGACGAAGAACGGCTCGCCCTGGAAATAGGACAGCGACTTCAAGACGCCGCCGCCGGTGCCGAGCAGGCCGTCGCTCTCGTCGGAGTAGACGATCTCGATGTCGCTGCGGCGCGCCAGATGGGCGCGCACCATCTCAGCCTTGTAATGCAGGTTGACGACCGCAAAGCGCACGCCCGCCGCGACGAGCCGGTCGAGCGCGTGGTCGATCAGCGCCTTGCCGCCCACCTCGATCAGCGGCTTTGGCTTGTCGTGGCTGAGCGGGCGCATGCGCGTGCCAAGCCCAGCCGCCATGATCATCGCGCGTTCGATCGTCGCCATCTTAGGCTCCGCGCGGGATGCCGCGCGCCTCTTGCGGAATGCGCCAGTCATACCATGATTTGAGGGAGGAAAGCGCGGGATGGGCGAGATCGCGCCCGAGATAGGACCAGACCAGCGGCAAATAAGAGAGATAGCGCGCCTTGCCGTCGCGCCGGTAAAGCCGCGCAAAAATGCCGACGATCTTGGCGTTGCGCTGGGCGGCGAACACGGCGCGCTCAGAGGCGAAGGCCTGCGCGTCGAGCGGGGTGCCTTGCGCGCGCATGGCGTCCAGATAATGCGCCACGGTCGCCTCCGCTAGCGCCGGCGTCACGTCGCGCCGCGCGTCTTCGATCAGCGAGACGAGGTCGTAGGCCCGGACGCCCGCCACGGCGTCCTGGAAATCGATCAGTCCGACGCGCGCGGCGCCCTGGCGCGCCGGCAGCCAGAGCAGATTCTGCGCGTGATAGTCGCGATGGACGAAAACCGGCGGCGTCGAAAGATGCGGCGCCAGCGCGGCGCGCCACAGCGCGCGATGCTCTTCGAACTCGTCAGGCCGCGCCTCGCGTCCCAGCGCCAGCGGAAAGAACCATTGCGGCAGCAGATCGGTTTCGGCGAGCAGCGCGGTCTCGTCATAGGCGTGCAGCGCCTTGTCGGGCGGCAAGACGGACGGCGCGGGCCGCGCATGCAATTTCGCCAGAACCTCGGCCGCCGCTTTGTAAAACGTCAGCGCGTCCGCGCCCTCGGCCAACGCGTCGGCATAAAGCGCGTCGCCCAGATCCTCGATCAGCACCAGGCCTTCGCGAGAGTCTGAGGCATACACTTCGGGCGCGCTGAGGCCTTGCGCGCGCAGATAATTCGCCGCCGCCACGAAGCGCGCGCAATCGGCGCCCGCCAACCGCGCCACGGCGTTGTAGCCGAGCGCGCGACGCTCCTCCGGCGTGGCGTCGGCCGGCGCGGGCGGCGTTTCCGCCGACTGCGGCTGATCCAGCAGCAGCGCCGTAATCCCGCCGTGCTTGAGCCGCACATAACGGCGCGTCGAGGCATCGCCGACAAGCGGAAAGCGTTCGGCCTCGCCCCAGCCGGCGCGCGCCAGGAATGCGTCGATTGCGGTTTGGCGGTCAGCGGACACGTGAAACATCTCCCGTAATCACCGCGCGGCGCGCACCGCCCGCGATCTCAAGGCGCACATGCAGCGCCTCGGCCGGCAGAAATCGGCCCGCGCGCTCGGGCCATTCGATCAGCACCGCGCCTTCGTCCAGCGCTTCGTCCAGACCCAACTCCGCCATCTCTTCGGCGCGCTCGATGCGATAGAGATCGTAATGGCGCACGGTGAGGCGCGGCGTTTCGTAGCTCTGCACCAAGGTGAAGGTCGGGCTCGGCACGGTTTCGGTGACGCCGAGCGCCCGCAGGATCGCGCGCGCCAGCGTGGTCTTGCCGGCGCCCAGATCGCCTTCGAGCGCGACCACCGAGCCGACCTTGAGCCCTGCGGCAAGGCGCGCGCCGAGCGCCTCGGTGGCGTCAAGATCGTCGAGCTGGATTTCCCGGCCGTGCGAATCCGCGGTCATGGCGGCTCTTGTAGCGCGCCCCGACCGCGCCCTCAACGCGCGGGCCGGCGGTTGATTCCGCAAAGGTGCTCGGACATGGTAGTGCGCTTTTTTCGGACGGATTCATGACGATCGTCATCATCGGCGCGGGCCAAGCGGGGCTGCAGGCCGCGGCCACCTTGCGGAGCGAGGGTTACACCGGCGCGCTCACCATGGTCGGCGACGAGCCCTTCGCGCCGTATCAGCGTCCGCCGCTGTCGAAGGCCTATTTGATGGGCACGCTCGAACGGGCACGGCTGTTCCTCAAGCCCGAGCAGTTCTACCGCGAGGCGGGGTGCGAGCTGATGCTCTCCACGCGTGCAGCGGCGATCGACCGCGCCGCCAAGACGGTGGCGCTGGCGGACGGGCGACGCCTCACCTACGACAAGCTGCTGCTGGCCACCGGCTCGCGGGCGCGGCGGCTCAATTGTCCGGGTGCGGAGCTTTCCGGCGTCCATTATTTGCGCGGCATCGCCGACGTGGACGCGCTGCAAAGCAATTTCCAGCCAAGCAAGCGGCTGGCGGTAGTGGGCGGAGGCTATATCGGGCTCGAGGTCGCTGCCGTCGCGGCCAAGCACGGGCTCGCGGTCACCGTGTTCGAGGCGCTCGAGCGCGTGATGGCGCGCGCGGTGTCCAAACCAGTTTCGGATTTCTTCGAGGCGGTGCATGGCGCGGCGGGCGTCAAGTTGATGCTGAACACGAGCGTCGAGGCTTTTGAAGGCGCGGGCCGCGTCGAAGCGGTGCGCGCCGGCGGCAGACGCCATCCCGCCGATCTGGTGCTGGTCGGCATCGGCGCGGTGCCCAACATGGAATTGGCGAAAGGGGCGGGCTTGCCGTGCGCGGACGGCATCGTGGTGGACAGCCATTGCACGACCGCCGATCCGGCAATCTTCGCGGCGGGCGATTGCACTTGGCATGTCGGACGCGAAGGCGTCGCGCTGCGGCTCGAAAGCGTGCAGAACGCCATCGACCAGGCCAAGCACGCCGCGTATGCGATGTTGGGCCGGGCGCGCCCCTATCGCGAAGTGCCGTGGTTCTGGTCCGACCAATACGATCTGAAGCTCCAGATCGCGGGACTGGCGCGGCCGTCCGACGAACTTGTGCTGCGCGGCGATCCGGCCGCGCGCAAATTCGCCGTGTTCCATCTGCGCGAGGGGGCGATCGCCGCGGTCGAAAGCGTCAATGCCGCGGCGGAATATCTGGTCGGCCGCAAGCTGATCGCGGACGGCGCGCGCGTGGCGCCCGCGCGGCTCGCCGACACGTCGATACCCATGAAAAGCATTGCGTAAGGACAGTCATGCCCAAGATCAAATACATCGATCAGAACGGAACCGAGCGCGCGATCGACGTGCCGGTCGGCTGGTCGGTGATGGAAGGGGCGGTCAACAACCGCGTGCCGGGCATCGACGCCGATTGCGGCGGCGCCTGCGCCTGCGCCACCTGCCACGTCTATGTCGATCCCGCCTGGCTGGCCAAGCTACCGCCCAAGTCGGAGATGGAAGAGAACATGCTCGACTTCGCGCTCGAGGTTCGGCCGAACAGCCGGCTTTCTTGCCAAATCAAGGTGAGCGAGGAACTCGACGGGCTGACCGTCACCACCCCCAAAAGCCAGCATTAAACGAGGAAACCGGCGGTCTTTCACAGCCGCGCGGCGATGTTCGGGGTTGCGCCCGGCTGCCAAGATGCTATGCAGCGCGCGCTGATTTTCGCGCAATCTGACGGAGTTGGCAGCGCCAGCGTGCCAACGGGGCCGCTTTTCCGGATTGCGCTCCTGTGGAGGCTCTCATGAAGAAATACCCCAAGCCAGAGCCTTACGTCGCCGAAAGCAAGGACCATCGCCTCGCCGGCACGTTCGAAGTGCTGTTGCCCATCCCCGGCCGGGTCAAGCCGCAACGCGCCGCCTCGCAATTTGCGAGCAAGCAGGCCGCGGAGGCCTGGATGCACAGCGCCGAAGGCCGCGACACCATCGCCGATCTCTTCGCCGAAGCGACCAAGCCGCTGCGGGCGGGGCGTTAACCGTCTCCCAAAATCGCCCTACGTCGCGCCAGGCTTTCGGCGGGCCATAGCGTCGGCATGTCGTAATAGACCTCGAACGCCGGCACGCCTGCGGGCAGCACCACCCAATCGAGTTTCGAGCGCGTGTAGATGTGCGCGCCAGGCGGCAAAGCCGAAGGATCGTCGAGCGTGCCCACGCGCACGAACAGCATGACGCGGCGCCGGCCGTAATCGCTCCACAGCGCGGTCTGGCATTGCGGGCAGCGATAGATGTCGTGCGGCCGGCCGCTGTCGGTCTTCACCGTCACCGGCACGGGCTTGCCGGAAAGCAGCGTGATGCGCTCGGCCTCGATGATCGCGTTGAGCACAAAGGCCGAGCCGGTCTGATGCTGGCAATCCGTGCAATGGCAGCAATTGACGAACATTGGCGCGGATTCGAGCCGGTACCTCACCGCGCCGCAGAAACAGGAGCCGTTCAAAATTGTCTCCTCAAAAGCATCAGAACCTGTTATAGAACATAAAGGGAACATTCTCAACCCTACCCATGTATCAAGAATCAGGATTTATGGGAGGATGCAGGTACTCTTCGTGAGCCGAAGGTGGAGCAAAATGAAGCCCAATCTCTCCATAAAGACGTTGCTCTCTGAAGCTGCCGCTTTTGCCAAGGCTGAAAGTAAGCACGATGAACCGGATATCTACGGGGTTACGGACGGTAAAGCCGTCGGCACATACCTGGAGCGTAAGTTCGTGGCATGCCTCAGGGAGGGCTATTCATTCGCGGACGGCAATCCCGCACTGGGCATAGATATTCCGAGCATCGAGGTCGACATAAAGGTCACCAGTATTCGCCAGCCGCAGTCTTCCTGTCCGTTCAAGTCGGCTAGGCAGAAGGTATTTGGCTTGGGTTATCATCTCATCGTGTTTGTGTATGAAAAAACGGACAATGAAAAACTCAAAACCGGCCGGCTGAAGATAGTGCATACTATTTTCATTGAACGATCTAGGACTGCCGACTATCAGCTCACGCGTGCCATAAGGCACATCCTCGAAAACGACGGCAACGAAGATGACCTGATGGCACTTATGGAAGACAAAAATCTGCCTGTTGACGAAGTTGGTCGACTTCAGATCGCCAAAGAAATTCTCGATAAGAAGCCGAAACAGGGATACCTAACAATTTCAAATGCACAGCAATGGCGGCTTCAATACGGCAGAGCGATACAGCAGGCAGGGGCGATTGACGGGTTGGAGCGGGTATCGTGAATCTAAAAAAAGCAAGAAAGTCGAGGGAGATAACGGAATTTGGCGACTTCCAAACGCCAATTGAATTGGCTCTCGCAGTCGCTCACCTGATTATGAAATTGGGAATCGCGCCAAAATCCGTTCTCGAACCCAGTTGCGGGAAAGGCGCGTTTGTGGAAGCGGCATTGAGGACTTTTGGGTCAGCCACGCGAATTGTTGGCGTAGATATCAATCAATCGCATCTCGATATCGCGCGACAGCTGCAACTGATTGACCCTCGTGTTGAAATCGGCAGTGCAGATTTCTTTACTATCGACTGGCGGACGCTACTTAACAAATTTGCCGAACCTCTGCTGATACTTGGCAATCCGCCATGGATTACAAGTTCGCAGCTTGGCTCTCTCGCCAGCAAGAATCTGCCAGAAAAGTCAAATTTTCACGGTCGCTCTGGTATAGAGGCGATCACTGGCAAGAGTAACTTCGATATTTCTGAGTGGATGTTATTGCGCTACCTAGATTGCTTGGAGAACCGCGATGGGGCATTTGCGGTGTTGTGTAAAATCACGGTCGCACGCAAAGTTCTGCTGAACGCCTGGAAGAGAAATTACACTATCAAACTCGCGCAAATGCATAAAATCGATGCGTTAGCGAATTTTGGGGCCGCTGTTGATGCATGTTTGTTCTTGATTCAGACAACAAGCGCTTCGCAAAGTGACAAAGTTTGTGATGTTTATGGCGATCTGACCTCGCAGCGGCTAGAAGCGAGGATTTCCCTTCGCGACGGATTTTTGGTGTCGGATGATGCGTCATACTTTGCGCGGCGTAATCTTGTTGGACCTGAGCGGTGTTACGTTTGGCGATCAGGAATTAAGCATGATTGCTCAAAGGTCATGGAACTTCGAGTGGCGGACAATGGTTATGTCAACGGATTTGGTGAACGTGTCTTCCTGGAGGATGACTTTCTGTTCCCAATGTTGAAGAGTTCCGATGTTGGAAATCATCGACTCACCCCCCGCAGCAAAATGATCGTTACACAAAAGTATGTTGGTGAGGATACTGGCAAAATTCAAAGAACGGCACCTCTAACTTGGTCCTATCTCACGAGGCACGCCGATTTGTTAAATCGGCGCGGCAGCTCAATCTATCGAAAAAAGCCTCCCTTTTCGATATTTGGCGTTGGGCCGTATAGTTTTATGCCTTGGAAGATTGCAATTTCCGGGCTCTACAAGTCGTTGCGGTTCGTTAAAGTCGGGCCAAGCTTAGAGAAGCCAACCGTTTTCGACGACACTATAACTTTCCTACCATGCAACAGTGAAGATGAAGCCGATTTCCTATTGGAAGCCCTTTCCTCTCAACCTGCCACGGATTTCCTCAAGTCGATGATCTGGTGGGATGAGAAGCGGCCTATTACTTCGGAGCTATTGAAAAGACTTGATCTTAGAAAACTAGCAGCTGAGATAGGACGCGTAGCAGAATTTGACCTTCTTCAAATGCGTGGTTCTGAGCCGCTCTTTGCAAGCAATCGGAAGAGCGCAGCTTAATCGCATCCAAAGTTTCGCACATTGTTTTCAATTGATCCACTACTTCCATTTTGCTCATTATATATTCTCTGTGCCACAAGCACTTCGACCTCAAACACGCTACCCGCGACCGATGTGAAATTCGAGGTGGCCAACCTCACGATTTCGCCAGTGCCGCCGGGGTTTCGTAGCCTTCGGGGTCCTCGTGGATGATCACCTCGGCATTGGCAAAGGCCGCCATAAGCGCCTGTTCCACGTCGTCGGCGACGGCGTGGGCGTGCATCAGGCTGGTCGCCGGGTCGACCTCGATGTGCAGCTGAATGAAGCTGCGCACCCCCGCCGCGCGCGTGCGCAGATCGTGGATCGCCCGCACCTCGGGATTGGCCAGTGCGATGGCCTTGATGCGCTCGCGCTCCGCGTCGGGCAATTCGCGGTCCATCAGCTGGTCGTAGCTCCTGTGGAACACGCGCCACACGCCCACCGCCAGGATCGCGGCGACGATGAGACCCACCAGCGGGTCGGCCACCGTCACGCCGTAATCGGTCGCCAGCACGATGCCGAACACCACGCCGATATTGACTGCGAGATCGCCCAGATAATGCAACCGGTCGGCGCCGATGGCGATCGAGCCGGTGCGGCGCACGGCGATCGCTTGCGCCACCACCAGCACCAAAGTGGCCGCGATCGACACCGCCATCACCCAAAGACCGATCGCGCCGTGTTCGACCGGGCGCGGCTCAATCAGGCGGCCGATCGACTCGATGACCAGAAAGGCCGACGAGCCAGCGATGAAGGCGCTTTGCGCCAGCCCCGCCAGCGGCTCCGCCTTGCCGTGGCCGAAGCGGTGCTCGTGATCGGCGGGCGTCAAAGCATGGCGGATGGCCAAGAGATTGATGGAAGACGCGAACACGTCGAGGGCGGAATCGGCCAACGAGGCCAGCATCGCCATCGAGCCGGTGAGGATGGTGGCGACGGTCTTCAACGCGACGAGAAACGCGGCGGTGCCTACGGCGGCCAGCGCCACGCGGCGCATCAGAAGGCCGTCGCCCGTCGTCATGGGAAGAGGATCTCCGTATGCCAAGGCTGGCCCGGCGCCTCGCGGCGATAGACGAGGCGGTGATGCAGGCGGAACGGCCGGTCGCGCCAGAACTCGATCTCCAGCGGCGCCAAGCGATAGCCCGACCAGTGCGGCGGGCGCGGCACTTTGCCGAGCGCGTATTTCAGCGCGTATTTCGCGATCTCCTTCTCGAACACGAAGCGGCCCTCCATCGGACGCGATTGCGCCGAGGCCCAGGCGCCGATCTGGCTGTCCTTGGGACGGGTGGCGAAATAGGCGTCGGCCTCGGCCGCGCTCACGTGCGTGATGGTGCCGCGCACGCGCACCTGCCGGCGCAGCGATTTCCAATGGAAATTGAGCGCCGCGTGGGCGTTGGCGGCGAGCTCGCTTGCCTTGGCGCTTTCCATGTTGGTGTAGAAGACAAAACCGTGCTCGTCATGGTCCTTGAGCAGCACCATGCGGAGGTTGGGCCGGCCTTCGCCGTCGGCGGTCGCCAGCGCCATGGCGTTGGCGTCGTTCGGCTCGGACTTTTCCGCTTCCGCCAGCCAGGCGGCGAACAGCTCGAAAGGGTCGCGCGCTGGCTTGATGCCGCCCTCGTCCACGGTTTTCGGGATCTGCGTCATGGGGTCCGCATAGCACCTTCGTTTTGCGCGCGGAAGCGTAAGCCTGTAACTTTGCCGGCGATGGCCCGCTTACATCTTCTTGCGCTAACGCTCTGTGGCGCCTTGCTCAGCGCTTGCGCCAGCAATCCGCCCTTGTCCGGCGCCGAGTTGAAAGCGGTTTTCGACAAGGGCTTGGCGGCCTACGACGCCGGCAACTACCAAGAGGCCTACCAGGCCTGGCTCAGTATCGACGATCTGGACCCCGCCGCCGCGCGCAACGCGGCGATCATGCTGCGCACTGGCAAAGGCGTCCCGAAAGACCCCGAGGCGGCCGAAGCGATGATGGCGCGCGCCGCCGAAATGGGCCTGTTCACCGCCCAGGCCGATCTCGGCGACATGTTGTTCAAGGGCGAGGCCGGGCTGCCCGATCCCAAGGCGGCGGAGCCCTGGCTCAAGGCGGCGGCGCTGGCCGGCCATCCCTTGGCCGAGTTCGAGCTGGGGGAAATCTATGAGCAAGGCCTGACCGGCGAGAAGAACCTGGAGGTCGCGCGCAAGCTTTACGAGGCCGCGGCGGCGGGCGGCGTGAGCGAAGCCGCCGAAAGGCTGAAAGCCTTGCCGCCGGCGCCGCCCGATTCGCCCCAATCGCCTGCTCCGCCCGCGCTGAGGCTTAACCCCGAGCAAAAGTAGTTCCACTATAGTGGGCGGCAGGAGCAGGCATGAGAGACCTCTACGACGTGCTCGGCGTCAAGAAAGGCGCCAGCGAGGCCGAGATCAAGAAGGCGTTCCGCAGCCTCGCCAAGAAACACCACCCCGACACCAAGGGCGGCGACGTGGCGGCGCAAAAGCGCTTCCAGGAGATCAGTGCCGCCTACGACGTGCTGGGCGACAAGGAAAAGCGCGCCAAATACGACGCCGGCCAGATCGACGAGCAAGGCAATGCCAAGGGCTTCGATCCGCGCGCCCACGCCGGCGAACCCTTCGATTTCGGCGGCCGCGGCGGCCCACGCGATTTCCATTTCACCTACAGCGATCACGGCCACGAGGGCGAAGAAGGCTTCCGGGCGGAGGACCTGTTCGCCGATCTGCTCGGCGGGCTCGGCGGACGTGGCCGCGGCCGCGCCCAGCACTCGCCGCGCGCCGGGCAAGACTTCACCGTCTCGACCATGGTGAGCTTCGAGGAAGCGGCGGGCGGCGGCACGCGGCGCGTGGTGCTGCCGAACGGCGAGCAGATCGACGTGAAAATCCCGCCGGGGATCAAGGACGGCCAGCAAATCCGGCTGAAGGGCCGCGGCGGCGCCGGGCGCGCCGGCGGACCGGCCGGCGACGTGCTGATCCAGGTGTCGGTAGCGCCACATCCTTATTTCACCCGCGACGGCAAGGATTTGAAAATCGATCTGCCGGTGACGCTGAAGGAAGCCGTGCTCGGCGCCAAAGTACCGGTGAAGACGCTTTCGGGGACTGTGTCGCTCAGCGTGCCGGCCGGCTCCAATTCCGGCACACTGCTGCGCCTCAAGGGCAAAGGCCTTCCCGCGCACGGCGGCGAGCCGGCCGGCGATCTTTACGCACGGATCGTGGTGACGTTGCCCGAAGAACCTGACGAAGCCCTGAAGAAATTCGCCGAAAGCTGGAAGGCCGACTACGACCCGCGGGCGAAATTACGCTAAGCGGTGCGACCGTAGCGCAACAGCGCGATGCCGATCACGCCCAAGCCGAAGGCGAGAACGACGATGCCTACGGTCATCGCATAGGTGCGCGAGACCTCTAGTTCGGTGGTCTGCTGGCGCCGCGCCAGGATCGCCAGCTCGATGGCGCGCAATTTGTCGAGCGCGGCGCGCGCGTTGTTCATGACCGTGCGGTTGTCCTTATCGATGATGGCGTAGGCCACGTCGGTGGCGCGACCAGGGCCGAGCGCGGTCAAATGCGTGAACAACGCCGTGTGGCGGCCGACCACGGCCTTCAATTGCACGAACCGTGATTGCTGGGTGGGATCGTCGGCCATCAGCCGCGAGAGCTTGCCCATGTTTTCGGCCAGCGCGTGCAGCTCGCTCTTCTGGTAGCGCAGGAATATCGGATCGTCGGTCAGCGCGTAGCCGCGCACCGTCAGCTCGTTGCCGACGACGTGGGTCTTGATGTCCGAGACGGCGATCAGAATGTCGTCGCTGCGCTGGACCCAGGCGAAGGACTGGCGCAAGGCCGAAACGTTCATCCCGAGCAGCAGCACGCCGCAAATCAACAGCGCCACCGAGCCGGTCAGCATCGGCGTGCCGAGCAGCTGCAAATGGCCGCTCTGGAACAGCAGTCCCAGGCGGAAGGGCCGAGTGGCCGATTCTGACATGTCGAACGGTCTGGTCGCTTCCCACACTGATGATGGAGAGAAAACGTTAAGCATTTCCTAGACAGGCGGGAGGCGCGATGCCACACTCGCCATAAGGTTGTCTATCCGGCCGGGGCGCGTCTCATTCTTGATTTTCAGGTCTTTATCGCGCATTGCAGGCCCGGGAACAGTGGAGAACGGAGCATGGCGTCCGGCGGCCTGATGGCGGGCAAGCGCGGCCTCATCATGGGCGTCGCCAACGAGCGTTCGATCGCCTGGGGCATCGCCCAGTCGCTGGCCGAGGCCGGCGCCGAGCTGGCCTTCACCTATCAGGGCGAGGCGTTCCGCAAGCGCGTGCTGCCGCTGGTGGAGACCCTCAAGCCCGCCGCGGTGCTTGATTGCGACGTCACCGACGCCGCCTCGCTCGACGCGGTGTTCGAGGAATTGCGCATCCTGTGGGACGGGCTCGACTTCGTCGTGCACGCCATCGCCTATTCCGACAAGGAGCAGCTCAAGGGCCGCTACGTCGACACCACGGCGGAGAATTTCGCGCTGACGATGAACGTCTCCTGCTACTCCTTCACCGCACTGGCAAAGCGCGCCGAGAAGATGATGAATCTCGGCGGTTCGCTGCTGACGCTTTCCTATTACGGCGCCGAGAAGGTGATGCCGCATTACAACGTGATGGGCGTGGCCAAGGCGGCGCTGGAGGCCTCGGTGCGCTATCTGTCCGAGGACCTGGGCAAGCGGGCGATCCGCGTCAACGCCATCTCGGCCGGCCCGATCAAGACGCTGGCGGCGGCCGGCGTCGCCGATTTCCGCTACATCCTCAAATGGAACGAGCTGAACTCGCCGCTCCGCCGCACGGTGAGCACCATCGAGGTGGGCAACGCGGCGCTGTTCCTGTTGTCCGATCTCGGCAAGGCGGTGACCGGCGAGGTGCTGCATGTCGACGCGGGCTATCACATCGTCGGCATGAAGGCGGAGGACGCCCCCGACATCGCGGTGAACAAGAACGAGGCCTGATGTCCTACAACACGTTCGGTCATCTCTTCCGAGTGACGACCTTCGGCGAAAGCCACGGCCCCGCGCTCGGTTGCGTGATCGACGGCTGCCCGCCCGGCATCGCGCTGGTCGAGGTCGACATCCAGGCCGAGCTCGACCGGCGCCGGCCGGGACAATCGAAATTCGTCAGCCAGCGCAAAGAGCCGGACCGCGTGCGCATCCTCTCCGGCGTCTTCCTGGACGAGCGGATGACGCAGCAAGTGACGACCGGCACGCCGATCGCGCTGGTGATCGAGAATGTCAATGCGCGCGCCAAGGACTACTCCGACATCCGCGACAAGTTCCGCCCAGCGCACGCCGATTACACCTATTGGGCGAAATACGGCGTGCGCGATTACCGCGGCGGCGGCCGGCAAAGCGCGCGCGAGACCGCGGCCCGCGTGGCGGCCGGGGCCGTGGCGCGCAAGATATTGAATTCATTATATAAAAATGTAAGGATTCGCGGCGCGCTGATCCAGTTGGGCGGGCAGAAGATCGACCGCCGGCATTGGGATTGGGCCGAGGTCGCGCGCAATCCCTTCTTCTGTCCCGACGCCGCCGCGGTTGCTCCGTGGACGGAATATCTCGAGGCGGTGCGCAAACGCGGCTCGTCCTGTGGTGCAGTGATCGAAGTGGTGGCGGAGGGCGTGCCGGCAGGACTCGGCGCGCCGATCTACGGCAAGCTCGACGCGGATCTGGCCGCGGCGATGATGGGCATCAATGCGGTCAAAGGCGTGGAGATCGGCGACGGCTTCGCCACCGCCGCGCTGTCGGGCGAAGAAAACGCCGACGAGATGCGCGCCGGCCGCGGCGGCAAGCCGAAATTCCTCTCCAACCATGCGGGCGGCATCCTCGGCGGGATTTCCAGCGGCCAGCCCATCGTGGTGCGCTTCGCGGTGAAGCCGACCTCGTCGATCCTTTCGCCGCGCAAGACCATCGACATCGACGGCAACGAGACCGAGATCGTCACCAAAGGCCGCCACGATCCTTGCGTGGGCATTAGAGCGGTGCCGATCGGCGAGGCGATGATGGCCTGCGTGCTCGCCGACCACGCGCTCAGGCACCGCGGGCAGATCGGCTAAGGCCAGTGCGGGATGGCGTCCGCCGCGGCGCCGACGGCCAGCTGCGGCCGCGACGGCGGCTTCATCCTCTCCTTTTTCTCGCGCGTCCTGATGCAGGCGATCACATCCTTGGCGAAGTCGGGAAAGTTGCCCGCGGGCAGCAGCCATTGCAGCGCGCAGGTGTCGAAGAAGTTGTAGCGGTCAGCCTCGCCGCAGCCGAACGAGGTGCGGTCGTGCGCCGCCGCGGTCAGCACGATGCGCTCGGGCGCCTGAAGCGCCGGCACGAAGACGCCCGAAAAACACGCCGAGACGATCACCACGCTCGGCCTGCCGCCGCAGGCATTGTCGATGATGCCGGCCATCTGGCGCGGCGACAGCAATTGGTCGCCCAACACGATGCCGTCGGGCGAGCCGTGCGAGGTGAAATAGGCGAGACACCCGCCGTCGGCGCGATTCGACAGATCCCACAGCCCGTCGGCGATCTCTTTCGGCGTCGAGGCGTGCGGCGCATCGCCCGGATAACGCTCGGGCCGCACCGAGAATTGCAGGACGTTCTGCGGCGAAAAGCCGATGCCGACCAGCGCGCCCGCCACGTCGTGACGCGCATTGTCGAACACTTCGCTCGGCGCGCCGGAATGGGCGTGAAAATCGCCCGCCACCACGATCGCCGCCCAATTGGCAAAGCCGCCCGCCGCCTCGGCGGCCGTCGCCGACAGCAGCAAAACGGCGGCCGCCAAACAGGCCAACACACGCATCATCTTCCCCGCTCGAACGAGGCCACAAGCTCAATATGCCCCGACCACAGAAATTGATCCACCGGCAGAACGCGGGTCAGCCGAAAACCGCCGGCGATCAGCACGGCCGCATCGCGCGCGAAACTCGGCGCGTCGCAAGAGACGTAGGCGATCCGCGCGATCTTTGAAGCGGCCAGCGTGCGCGATTGCGCCAAGGCGCCCGTCCGCGGCGGATCGAGCGCTACGGCATCAAACCGCGCGAGCTCGGCGGGCGACAGCGGCCGCTTGTCGAGATCGCGCTTCTCGACGGTGACGGGCTTGAGGCCTCGCGTGGCGCGCGCGGCAGCGGCCAGCGCTTCGAGCATCGCGCTGTCGCGCTCGACGGCATGGACGCGCGCCCGCTCGGCCAGCGCCAGCGCGAAGGTGCCGCAACCGGCGAACAGATCCGCCGCTTCTTTGGCGCCGCCGAGCGTTTCGAGCACGCGCTCCCGCAACGCGGCCTCGCCTTCGCGAGTGGGCTGCAGAAAGCTGTCGGGTGGCAGCGCGACCTCGGCCTTGCCGAAGCGGACGGCGGGCGTGGCGCATTCGAACGCCAACGCGCCGTTCCACAGAATGCGGATTGCGCCGAGCTGCGCCGCCGCCTTGGCGAGCGCTGCGGTGCGCGCGGGCGTCAGCGGCACGCTGGCGCGGAACGAAAGATCGAGGCCGTTGTCCGCCAGCGTGGCGTGAACCTCGCCATGGCCGGCTTCGGGCAAGAGCGCGTCGGCGATCGCGCGCAGGCTTTGCACCGCCGCGAACAGCTCGGGCGACAGCACCAGGCATTCGCGCATGTCGACGATGGTATGCGTTCGCAGCGCGTGAAAGCCGATGGCGACGGCGCCGTTCTTCACAAGCTTAACGACGGCCCGGCGGCGTGAGCGTGGAGGAACTTCAACGGACTCCTCGACCGGCACCTCCACGCCGTGCCGCGCCAGCGCGTCCGTGACCAGCCTGCGCTTGAAGGCGCGATAGTCGGCCGCCGCCATGTCTTGATGGGCGCAGCCGCCGCACGTGCCGAAATGGCGGCAGAGCTTCACGGCTTTCTCGCCGCCAGCAGGAATTCGCGATTGCCGTCGCCGCCGGCGAGCGGGCTTTCCATCGTTCCTTGTACGGACCACTCCCTCTCGCCGAGCCAATCGGCGACGGATTTCACGGCGGCCGAGCGCGCGGCCGCGCTTTTCACAATGCCGCCTTTGCCGACGGCGTCGCGGCCCGCTTCGAATTGCGGCTTGACGAGCGCGGCGAGCCAAGCGCCGGACGCCGCCAGTGCCAGCGCCGGCGGCAACGCCAGCTTCAACGAGATGAAACTGACATCGGCGACGATGGCGTCGATTGGCTCGCGGATATGGGTCTGCGTCAGATCGCGCGCATTCAGGCCTTCGAACGAAACGAGGCGCGGATTGCCATGGAGCTTCTGGTGCAACTGGCCATGGCCGACGTCGAGGGCGTAGACCTTCTTGGCGCCGCGCGCGAGCAGCACCTCGGTGAAGCCGCCGGTCGAAGCGCCGAGGTCGAGACAAACCAAGCCTTCCGGCGACAAGCCGAAACGGTCGAGCGCCGCGATGAGCTTCAGCGCACCGCGCGAGACATAAGGATGGGACTTCTCGTAAGTAATGGCGGCATCTGAGGCCAAGGCTTGCGACGGCTTGGCGACCGTCTTGCCGTCGACACGCACCAACCCCGCGCCGATCGCCGCTTGCGCCTCGGCGCGGCTTTCGGCGAACCCGTGCTCGACCAGGAATATATCAGCGCGCTTTGCCATGCCCTCTTCTACTCCGCCCGCTGGGCGAGGCGAAGAGGTACGTTCAATGCACGTCGACCGTCTGATCGCCCTCGTAATGCAGGATATGGTAATAGCCCTGCCAGCCGTTGATGGTCACCGGCGCGGGCAGCACCATCGTCGGGTCTTCGGTGTAGCGGACGAAATCGTCGACCAGTTCGCTTGTGTGGCGGATGCCATCGAGCCATTCGCCGCGATACCAGTTCTTCCATTTGCCGTATTCGTCGCGCTTCTGGTAGGCGGCGATTTCGGCGAAGTCCTTCGTGGTCGCCAGCGCCTCGGCGCGCGCTTTTTTCTTGTCGCCGGCGCGCCAGTCGCGCACCGCTTCCGAGACCAGATAGAGAATGTGATTGCTGTCGCGGTTGATCGCGATCATCGTCAGCATTTCGGCGTCGTAGTAGTTCCGGCGCGCGGGCGCGACCGACTTCTCGGCGGCCAACGCCGCCTTCCACACGGCGTCCCATTTGGGCTGCGCCTCGCCGCAGACCTTGAGTTCGCGCGCGCTTGTGTCGCCGATCCAGCTCGCCGGAATCTGATACCAATAGTTGTTCGGCCCGCTAAGACCCAAAATGTGCACCGGTGCCCATTTCGGCGCCTGGTCCGGGATGGCGTAATAAGGCGGGCTCACCATCGTGCCGAGCAGCAATTGCTGCGCCTCGCTGTGATAGAGCTGATCGCCATACTCCTCGCCGGCGCCGGAAAGATCCGCCGCGATTTGCGGGAAGGCCTTGAAATAGGCCTCATAGACCTTGGCGACCGGCGCCGCCGCCTTGGCGCCGAATTCGTAAGCCGCCCAATGCTTGTAATAGGCCTCGTCGCTTCCCGTCACGCCGCCCCAGGCCACATCCATCACCGCTTTGGCGTCCATGGCGACGGGACGGATGCTGCTGGTGTTGACGAGCAGATAGGCGGTCGCGTCCGCCTTGATGTAGCGGCCGAGCTCGTCATAGATGCGCCCGACCGGCACCAGCTCCGAAAGATGGTTGGCGCGGCCGTTCAGCATCATGACGTGATAATAGACGCCCTGGCCCGCGGCGACGGCGCCGCCATCGTGCGGAATGCCGTAGCCCGAATCCGCCCACACCGGGATCACGCCCGGCGGAATGGTGAGCAGGCCTTCCTTCATCAGCCGCGTGCCTTCCTGCCAGAAATCGGTGACGAACTGCGCGTCGGGACGCGCCGCGCGCACGATCGCCATCTGCGTGGCGATTGCCTTCGAGATCAGCTCGCCCAGGTGCTTGTCGTCGCCGACCACGCTGGGGTCTTGCGAGGCGTAAGAGGTGTCGGACAGGCCGCGCAGACCGACCGACCACAGAATTTCCTGATGCGGATCGTAGGCCGCGACCGCGTTCTTCCAGGCGCGTTCGAGAATCTCGGGATGGGTCGAGTAATTGTAGGGCGCGTCCGCCGGCCAGCGCGCCACATTGACGCCGAGCGGAATGGCGTGATGCTGGGTCATGATCAGGCCGCGCTCGCCCACCGCCTTGACTTGCGGATCGGTCGGGAAAATCCAAGTGCCCGGCACGATCATGTTGCCTTTGAGGCGCAACACGGTTTCGAAAATCTTGTCCCACACCGCCAGCGAAATGCCGGTGTGATCGGTCGCCTCGCCGGGCGCCCAGCCGGTGAGCAAATCCTCGTCGTTGATGAAGAAGCCGCGATATTTGAACAGCGGCGGCGGAAAGACGCGAGACAGATCGGCCGCAATGGCGATCGACTTGCGTTTGGCCGGCTGTTTGTCGGTCCAATAATACATCGGATCGACGCCGAGATAATCTTGGCTGAACTGGTAGATCGCATAGATCGTGCCGCGCTTGTCGGGACCGGTGAGCACGACGGCATGGCCTTCCGGCGTCCTGGCGACGGAGATCGAGAAGCTTTCCGGCGCCGTGGCGCCCGCCGGTTTCATCGCGGCGGGGATTTCGTCGCCTATGCCGATCATGATCGTCAGGCGGCCGGCATCTTCGGCGCGCGTGACGATGCGCGGCTTGACGCCGAACACTTTGGCGACGTCGCTTTGCAGATCGTCCGCGGCCTTGCGCACGGCGATCTGTTCGTTCGGATTTTCCAGGATCGTGATCTGCGAGGTCAGCGTCAGGCTCGGCGCGGCGAGCGCCGGCGCGCACAACAGCACCGACACCGCCAAGACCGCCAAACGTCTGGTCGCGTTCATGAAATCCTCCCGTGGAATGTTTTTTTCGCGCGGCGGCGCGAGTTCCGCCGGACGTTCTTCTGGGAGCGCTCCCAAGTCAAGGCAAGGCAATGTCACAAGCGCGCGAACCGTCAGGCGATCCGGCCGATGGCGGCGGCCTCTTCGGCGCGACCGAGCGCGGCCAACGCCGTGGCGGCGATGGAATTGGCATCGAGGCCGGCCCGCACATACATGCGCTCGGGCGAGTCCTGGTTCTGGAAGATATCCGGCAGCACCATCGGGCGCACTTTGAGGCCGGCATCTAGCAGGCCTTCCCAGGCGAGCAATTGCAGCACATGGCTGCCGAAACCGCCGACGGCGCCCTCTTCCACTGTCACCAGCACCGCGTGCTCGCGCGCCAGGCGCAAGATGAGGTCGCGGTCGAGCGGCTTGGCGAAGCGCGCGTCGGCGACCGTCGCCGACAGTCCGTAGCCGGACAATTTATCGGCCGCCAGCAAGGCATCGCTGAGACGCGTGCCGAGCGAAAGGATGGCGATCGACGAGCCCTCGCGCACCACGCGGCCCTTGCCGATCTCCAGCGGCGTGCCGAAGAACGGCCGCTCCAGCCCGACACCTTCGCCGCGCGGATAGCGCACCGCGCTGGGGCGGTCGTTGATCTGCACCTGGGTCGCCACCATGTGCATCAGTTCGACTTCGTCGGCAGCGGCCATCATCACGAAGCCGGGCAGGCTCGCGAGATAGCCGACGTCGAAAGATCCGGCATGGGTGGCGCCGTCGCCGCCCACCAGGCCGGCGCGGTCGATCGCAAAGCGTACCGGCAGCGACTGGATCGCCACGTCGTGTATCACCTGGTCGTAGGCGCGCTGCAAAAAGGTCGAATAGATGGCGCAGAACGGCTTCATGCCTTCCGCGGCCAGGCCGGCGGCGAAGGTCACCGCATGCTGCTCGGCGATGCCCACGTCGAAGCAGCGCTCGGGGAAGACCTGCTGGAATAGGTCGAGCCCGGTGCCCGCCGGCATCGCCGCGGTGATGGCGACGATCGACTTGTCCTTCTTGGCCTCGGCGATCAGCGCTTCGGCGAACACTTTGGTGTAGTTCGGCGCCTTGGAGTTGGACTTCTTCTGTTCGCCGGTCAGCACGTTGAACTTGGTGACGCCGTGATATTTGTCGGCGCTGGCTTCCGCCGGCGCATAGCCCTTGCCCTTCTGGGTCACGACGTGAACCAGCACCGGACCGTTCTTCATGTCGCGGATGTTCTCGAGCACCGGGATCAGGTGATCGAGATTGTGTCCGTCGATCGGGCCGACGTAATAGAAGCCGAGCTCCTCGAACAGCGTGCCGCCGGTGAACATGCCGCGGGCATATTCCTCGGCCCGGCGCAGGCTCTTTTCAATGCGCCGCGACAGCGCGTGGGTGAGGCGCTTGGCCACCTTGCGGATGCCGCGATATGGCCGCGAGGACACCAGCCGCGCCAGATAGGCGCTCATGGCGCCGACCGGCGGAGCGATCGACATATCGTTGTCGTTGAGCACGACGATGAGATGGGCATTGGTCGCGCCGGCGTTGTTCATCGCCTCATAGGCCATGCCGGCGCTCATCGCGCCGTCGCCGATCACGCAGACGACGTTGTGGTTCTTGCCTTGCAGATCGCGCGCCATCGCAAAGCCGAGGCCCGCCGAGATCGAAGTCGAGGAATGGGCCGCGCCGAAGGGATCGAACTCGCTCTCGGCGCGCTTGGTGAAGCCGGAAAGTCCCTCGCCCTGGCGCAGCGTGCGCATGCGCGAGCGCCGGCCGGTGAGGATCTTGTGCGGATAAGCCTGATGGCCGACGTCCCAGATCAGCCTGTCTTGCGGCGTATCGAAGACGTAATGCAGGGCGACGGTGAGTTCGACCACGCCGAGGCTGGAACCCAGATGGCCGCCCGTTACCGAGACGACATCGATCAGCTCGGTGCGAAGTTCATCGGCGAAGCGGCGCAGCTCGGAACGCGGCAGCGCCCGCAACTCGCTGGGCGCGCCTACGCCGTCCAACAGCGGCGTTTTGCTCGGCAAGCTCATGAACCCAACTCCGGTCGCCGCGCTCTCGAGACGCGCATGCCCCCCAAAAATCTTCGCGGCCGCGGACGAAGCGTCAACTTTTTCGACATGAAAATCAAGGCAAGGGCGCCTGCGCCATTTTTTGCCAGCATTAAGCAGGCGTCATCAACCATTCACTTTCTGTGGAATTAGCCCTCAACATTCAGCGGCGTCGCGCCGCTTGCTCCGCCGGCGCTCAGCACGACTTTTTCCAGACGGCTTTCAGCGGCCTTGAGCTTGGCCTCGCAATGCGCCTTGAGCGCCTGGCCGCGTTCGTAAAGGGCGAGAGAGTCCTCAAGATCAACTTGTCCTTGCTCGAGGCGCGTCACGATATTCTCGAGTTCCTGAAGCGCCGCCTCGAAACTGAGCGTTTCGACCGCTGCCTGAGCCTTCGTCGCCATGCACGGTTCTCCAAAGCGAAGGAAGCAAATTACAGCCCGGTTGCCCGGTCGACGCAAGATTGCCCCGGCCTGTCCCCGATTCCGGTGAGCCACCGCTGCATTCGAGACCTCGAAGCGTCGTTGCGCGAGATCATATCTGGTGACGGCTTGCTTGTGCGGATCGTCACAGGCATTCCTTTCGTCCAAATGCTGCGAACAAGTCTTAGTAGCATAGAATATCGTTGCAAAAATATAATCGTAATAAGAGTTATTATCATCATAATACTAATTCTTATATTTCATGTGTTATTCAAATAGAAATCGTACCAATTTTGTCACTTTCAGGTACGAAATCTAGACGCGACGTTCGTGTTTCTTGCTTCAAATCCATGTCGGCCGAAATATGTCCGCAATGTCACGTGGCAGATGCGCCGTGTGACGGGGCGTCAGCTGTTGTGACGGAGACCGTCACGTTTGAACGAAGGGGGTTCCTGTGTCTAAAGCAAATCTAGCTTTCCGTTCCGCGTTGTTGCTGGGAGCATCCGCGGCGGCAACATTGAGCATGTCTACTGCCGGCTATGCGCAGCAGGCAGGCCCGAATGTCGAAACGGTGGTGGTCACCGGTTCGCGCATTCCGCAACGCGGCCTCGAAGCGGCCAGCCCCGTCACGGTCGTCGGCCAACAGGAAGTGCAGCTGCAAGGTGCCACCAGCATCGGCAACGTGCTGCAATCGCTGCCCTCCGTCGTCAACGACGGCGACAACGACTATGTCAACAACGGCAGCGGCGGTCTTTCGACGATCGACCTGCGCAACCTCGGCACCAACCGCACCCTCGTGCTGGTGGACGGCAAGCGCCTGGTCGCGTCGGACAACGCGCTCGACGTCGACACCAACGACATCCCCGCGGGCATGGTCGACCATGTCGAACTGCTCACCGGCGGTGACTCGGCGGTGTACGGCTCGGATGCCGTGGCCGGCGTCGTCAACATCGTCCTCAAGAAGGATTTCCAAGGCCTGCAAGCCGACACGCAATTCAGCCTGACTGATCACGGCGACGGCCTGCGCAACGACACCTATGTGATGTTGGGCTTCAACTCGCCGGACGGCAAAGGCAACGTCACCATCTATGCCGACTACATGCACCGCGATCCGGTCCTCGGTCCGGCGCGCGACTTTTCCGCTCATGCGCTGGCCGCCAACAACTTCTCGGGTTGCGCCGGTCCGGCGACCCATTTCGGCGGCTTCTGCTATAGCGGTTCCGGCACGATCCCCAACGGCCGCGTCAAGAGCGCTGCATTGGGTGGCCCGTACGTCGGCGACGGCACGATGTTCACCACTTCCGGCACGCTGGTTCCGTATGACGGCAGCACCTTCAATTTCGCGCAGTACCAGTACCTGCAGACGCAAGGCCAACGCTGGGCGTTCGGGGCCGAGGGTCACTACCAGATCACCAAGGACATCGAGTTCTATACCCGGCTGACCTTCGCGGAGAGTTCAACGGTCGACCAGCTCGGCCCTTCGCCGATGGTAAGCACCGTCGATATCAATTGCGGCAACCCGCTGATGTCGGTCGAAGAGCGCCAGACGATCTTCGGAACCACGAACACAGCGGGCACGATCGAGCAGCAATGCGCGACGGTTCCCGCCTCCGTTCTGACCAACCCGGCGAATGGCAACATGGCCGGGGCGGATCCCGCCGCGGTTCAGCGCTTGGTGAGCTTCGCGCTGCGTCTCTCGGCGGTCGGCCCGCGCATCACCTTCAACGACCACGACACCTTCCAGTTGGTCGGCGGATTCAAGGGCGATCTCGGCATCAGCGACTGGAGCTACGACTTTTCCGCCCAATACGGACAGTCGACAGGCACGTTCAACGAGTTCAACGACGCCTCCAAGGGCTATATCCAAGACGCGTTGCTGGTGAATCCTGCCACCCAACAATGCTACGCCATCACCACTCCGGCGTGCGTACCGCTCAATGTCTTCACGTATGGCGGCATCAACGCGGCTCAGGCCAATTACATCCGTGAGAACTTGGCCGAGACGACGGAGGTGAAGCAAATGCTGATCACCGGCGACATCGTCGGCGACTTGGGCGACTACGGCGGCACGCTGCCTTGGGCGCACGACCCGATCGGCTTCTCGATCGGCGCCGAGTATCGTCAGGAATCCGCGGGCGCCTATCCCGACCAAAACCTCCAAGACAACAACCTGGTCGGATTTGAGTCGATCGCGCAAACGATCGGCGAGTTCGACGTGGCCGAAGGCTTTGGCGAAGTCGATATCCCGGTGGTCCAGGACATGCCGTTCGCCAAGTCGATCGACCTGAGGGGCGCCTACCGCTTCTCGGCTTATGACCGGGCGGGCGACGCCGAGACCTACAGAGCCGGGTTGACTTGGGCGCCGGTCGACGACTTCAAGTTCCGCGCCTCTTATGACCGCGCGGTGCGCGCGCCGAACGTCAACGAGTTGTTCACGCCTCCGGGCAGTTCGTCGGCCAACAGCGGCTTCGATCCGTGCTCGGCCAACGCGCACGGCGTCGCGACGACCGCAGCACTTTGCGAGGCCACGGGCGTTCCGGCGGGCTCGGTGTTCAGTGCGACCCTGAACTGCCCGACCAACCAGTGCCAAGGCGCGGTCGGCGGCAATCCCTTCCTCAAGCCGGAAGTGGCGACGACGCGTGAACTGGGAATCGTGCTGACGCCCAGCTTCATCCGGGGCTTCACCGGCACGATCGACTACTATGACATCAAGATCGAGAAATACATCACAGAGACACCGCTCGAGACCATCGTGACCGACTGCTACTCGACGGCCGTCAACACAGCGCAGAGCGCGTCATTCCCGTACTGCTCGTTCATCCATCGCGACGTGCTCGGCGAGATCGACACGGCCGGCGAAGGCTACGTCGTCCAGGCCGAGGGCAACGTCGGTGCCGACCATGTCCGCGGCATCGACTTCGAGGTTAATTACCAGGCCGACCTTGCCGATTGGGGCTTAGGCGACGTTGGCACCCTAGCGTCCAACTACAAGGCAACCTGGGTGCAGACCAACGACCTCTTCTTGCCCGGCGCGCCGGTCATCCAATGCGCCGGCCTGTACGGCTTGAACTGCGGTGCGCCACAGTCGCGTTACAAGCACGCCTTCCGTGTGTCGTGGGGCTCGCCGAACAACGATCTGCTTGTTTCGTTGAATTGGCGTTACACATCAGGTGCGAAGTTGGAACCCGATCTGGGTTACAGCCCCGTGCCGCCGCCGATTCCGACCCTCAACATGCCGGCGATGAGTTATCTCGACCTCTCCGCCGTGTGGGACGCGACGACGAGCGTGGAGTTCCGCGCCGGCGTCAGCAACATTCTCGGCACGAATCCGCCGGTCACCGACAACAACTCGGTTCCGGCAAACGACATCAACAACAACACCTTCCCGAGCACCTATGACGTTCTGGGTCGCGTGATCTTCATCGGCGCAACCATCAAGTTGTGATTGACCGAGAGTTTCTTGGTTCTGGGCGGCGGCCGAAAGGTCGCCGCTCTTTTTTTGCGCCTAGCGGTCAGAGGACATCGCCTGCCGAAACAGTCAGGGAAATCGCAAGGTGCCTAATTTTTCATCATTCCGCATAATTTCTTACCCAAATGCTCTACTATCATCCTAATCGTCCAGCGTTTTTTACCATTCCGCGCCTCCTTGCCGCGCAATGCTAGAACACTTGCGCCGTAGGTAGAGCAATTTTTAATGTCAAATGGTATATTTACAGTAATAAAGTTGTTATTCGCTGCCAAATGATACGCAAATGCAACATTAACTTAGCAATATCGTTGGACCTTTCATTCTCATTTTGACGATCCATGAGCCCGCCCATAGGCTGCTCCCACGAGGGCGAATGATGCCTAGTCGCGTTCTAAGCGCTAGCGACGTCGCCCTACCTGCAGGCGTAGTTGCGACAGACTTATAGGGGGTTCAACGTGACACAATCCAAGCTCAATCTTCGTTCCATCCTGCTTTCGGGCGCAGCGATGGCAACCGTGGCCGCTTTTTCGACCCAGGCTATGGCTCAATCATCGGTCGAAACAGTGGTGGTGACCGGTTCGCGCATCCCGCAGCGCGGCCTCGAAGGGGCCAGCCCCGTCACGGTCGTCGGCCAACAGGAAGTGCAGCTGGAAGGTGCCACGAGCATCGGCAACGTGCTGCAAAACCTACCGTCGGTCGTCAACGACGCCGACAACGACTTCAACGACAACGGCAGCGAGGGTATTTCCACCATCGACCTGCGCAACCTCGGCTCCAACCGCACCCTGGTGCTAGTGGACGGCAAGCGCCTGGTCGCGTCGGACAATGTGCTGAACGTCGACACCAACGACATTCCGGCCGGCATGGTCGACCACGTCGAACTGCTCACCGGCGGCGACTCGGCCGTGTACGGATCGGATGCCGTGGCCGGCGTCGTCAACATCATCCTCAAGAAGGACTTCGAAGGCCTGCAAGCCGACACGCAGTTCAGCCTCACCGATCACGGCGACGGTCTGCGCAATGACAGCTATGTGATGATGGGCTTCAACTCGGCCGACGGCAAAGGCAACGTCACCATCTATGCTGACTACATGCACCGCGACGCCGTCTCCGGTGCGGCGCGCGACTATTCGGCTCATGCTCTGGCCGCCAACAACTTCACGGGTTGCGCCACCCCGGCGACCCATTTCGGCGGCTTCTGCTACAGTGGTTCCGGCACGATCCCCAACGGCCGCATCAAATCGATCTCGCTCGGCGGTCCGACCTTCGAGGCATGCCCGAAAACGACGAAGAACCCGTTGGGCAACTGTACGACAATGTTCTCCCCCTCCGGCACGCTGGTTCCCTATGACGGCAGCACCTTCAATTTCGCGCCGTATGAGTACCTGCAGTCTCAGGGCCAGCGCTACGCCTTCGGCGCCGAGGGTCACTACCAGATCAACAAGGACATCGAGTTCTACACCCGACTGACCTTCGCGGAGAATTCGACGGTCGACCAGCTCGGCCCCGACCCGATGACGACCAACGCCGACATCAACTGCGGCAATCCGCTGATGTCGACCGAAGAACGCCAGACCATCTTCGGAACCACGAACACAGCGGGCACGATCGAGCAGCAATGCGCCACGGTCGCGCCGACGGTGCTGACGACGGCGGCGAACGGTAATGCCGGTATCACGGATCCCGCTCTGTACCAGCGCCTGATCAGCTTCGCACTGCGTCTGACGGCGGTCGGTCCGCGGATCAGCTTGAACGACCACAACACCTACCAGTTGGTCGGCGGCTTCAAGGGCGATCTCGGCTTCAGCGACTGGAGCTACGACGTCTCCGCCCAATACGGCCAGACGACCGGCACGCTCAACGAATTGAACGACGCCACCAAGGCCGGATTCCTCGCAGGGCTGCTGGTGGATCCCGCAACTGGTACATGCGAGAACGGCTCTGCGAGCTGCGTTCCGATCAACGTCTTCACCGCCGGCGGGATTACCGCTGCACAGGCCGCTTCGGTCCGCATCAACCTGGTCCAGACGAGTTACGTCAGGCAGATGCTCATGACCGGCGACATCGTCGGTGACTTCGGCGACTTCGGCGGCACGCTGCCTTGGGCGCACGACCCGATCGGCTTCTCGATCGGCGGCGAATACCGCCAGGAATCTTCAGGGGTCTTTCCCGACAACAACCTTCAGACCGACAACCTGATCGGTTTCGAGCCGGCCACACAAACCATCGGCGAATTCGACGTGGCCGAAGGCTTTGGCGAGCTGGATATCCCGGTGATCGAGGACATGCCGCTTACCAAGTCCCTCGACTTCAAGGCTGCTTACCGCTTCTCGTCCTATGACAAGGCGGGCGATGCCGAGACTTACAGGGGCCTGGTGGATTGGGCGCCGACCGAGGACTTCAAGTTCCGCGCCTCTTACGACCGCGCGGTGCGCGCGCCGAACGTGTCCGAACTGTTCACGCCGGCGGGCGGTTCGTCGGCCAATAGCGGTAGGGACCCTTGCTCGGCGAATAGCGGCGGCGTAGCGACGACGGCCGCGCTGTGCGAGGCGACCGGCGTTCCGTCGAGTTCGGTGTTCAGCCCATCGCTGGACTGCCCGACCAACCAATGCCAAGGCGCGGTCGGCGGCAATCCGTTCCTCAAGCCGGAAGTGGCGACGACGCGCGAATTCGGCATCGTTCTGACGCCGACCTTCGTGTCGGGCTTTACCGCAACGGCCGACTACTACGACATCAAGATCCAGAAATTCATTACCGCGACGCCGCTCGAGACCATCGTGACCGACTGCTACTCGACGGCCGTCAACACCACCCAGAGCGCGGCGTTCCCGTACTGTTCATTCATCCATCGTGACGCGCTCGGCCAGATCGACACCGCCGGCGAAGGCTATGTCGTCCAGGCCGAAGGCAATGTCGGCGCCGACCACGTCCGCGGCATCGACTTCGAGGTCAATTACGAGACCGATCTTGCCGATTGGGGCTTTGGCGACATCGGCGACCTGGTGGCCAACTATAAGTCAACTTGGGTGATGACGAACGATCTGGCCTTGCCCGGCGCGCCGGTTCTGCAATGCGCAGGTCTGTACGGCCTCAATTGCGGTGCGGAGCAGTCCAGATACAAGCATGACTTCCGCGTGTCGTGGGGGGCTCCGAGCAACGATCTGCTCTTGTCGTTGGACTGGCGTTACACGTCAGGTGCGAAGTATGAGCCCGATGTGGGCTACAACCCCGTGCCGCCTCCGATCCCGACACTCAACATGCCGGCGATCAGCTACCTCGACCTCGCCGGCACGTGGGATATCACGCCGTCGGTGGAGCTCCGCGGCGGTGTCAGCAACATTCTCGGCACAACTCCGCCGGTCACCGACAACAACTCGACCCCGGCGAACGTCATCAACGACAACGTCCTCCCGGGCAGTTACGACGTTCTGGGTCGCGTGATCTTCCTCGGCGCAACACTCAAGCTGTAATCGACCGAGCGTTTCTTGGTTCCGGGCGGCGGCCGAAAGGCCGCCGCTCTTTTTTTGTCGATCGAGGCCGAACCGGGCTATAGAGGCACAAGAACATCTGATGGGACCGGACATGCCGTTTTCGGGCCGAACGCCGGGGCCGCCGCCGCGGATCCTCCTCGAAATCGACCAGGCGATGCGCCGGAACGACATGGCCAAAGCGATCGGGCTGGCTCGGCTTGCCCTCGATCAAGGCCATGTCGACCCCGTCCTGTTCAACCTCCGCGCCTATTGGCACGAGAGCGAAGGCCGTTTCGCCACCGCGGTGGACGATCTCGAACGGGCGCGTGCGTTGGCGCCAAACGACGCGCGCATCCTCAACGCGCTCGGACGCTGTCTGACGCAGACCGGCCGCTTCGACGAGGCCGTCGCCGTCTTGGACGCCGCTCTCGCCCTGGCGCCGCGTCGGGCAGCTATCCATTACAATAAGGGTTTCGCGCTCGAAATGGCGGCCGAACTCACGGCCGCCCGGATAACCTACGAGCGTGCCTTGGAACTCGATCCGCAGATGAGCGGTGCCGTGGCGCGGCTCGCGGGCCTGGCGGCGCGCCGCAGCGACTGGACGGCGGCACGCGCGCTCGCCGATCGTGCGCTCTCCGAGGCGCCGCACGATTCCATCGCGCATTTCGCCCATGTCATGGCGGAACTGCACGACGGCCAATTCGCCGCTGCCGAACGCCGCTTGCGCGCCGTGATCGCCGAGCCGCGCACGCCCGAGCAGGGCCGCGCCAACGCCTTCAATTTCCTGGGCGATGCGCTGCACGGCCAGGAACGCTATGCGGACGCCTTCGCGGCTTATCTCGAGTCCAAGACCATTCTCAAGGCGCTCTATGGCGGACGCTTTGAGTCGCCCGCCGACACCGGCATGACGATCACGACGCGCGTGCTGCGAGCGATGGAAGCCGCGCCCGTGTGGACCGGCTGGACGCCGCCAGCGTCGCCCGGCCAGGCGCCGGCGGGTTTGGTCTTCCTGATCGGCTTCCCGCGTACCGGCACGACCTTGCTAGGCCAGCTTCTGGCTGCGCATCCCGACGTCGCCGTCGCGGAGGAAAAGCCGCTGCTCGGCGCCGCCATTACCGAATTCGTCCTGGCGCCGGACGGACTTGCGCGCCTCGCCTCGCTTTCCGAAACGGAGCGTAACCGGCACCGCAGCCTCTATTTCGCCAACGCGGCTCGCGCGCTGCCGGAGGCCGCCGGCCGGATTCTCGTCGACCAGAACCCGCTCAACACGGTCTATCTGCCGCTCATCGCCGCGCTGTTTCCCGACGCCCGCATCGTCTTCGCGCTGCGCGACCCGCGCGACGTCGTGTTGAGCTGCTTCCGACGGCTTTTCGTCGTTAATCCTTATACGTATGAATTCCTGTCGCTTGAGCGCGCGGCCCGGTTCTACGATGCGACCATGCGCCTTGCCGAAGCGGCGCGCCAGCGTCTGCCGTTGGCCTGGCTCGATGTGCGCAACGAGGCGCTGGTCGCGGAATTCGAGGACACCGCCGAGATGCTGTGCCGCTTTCTCGGCATCGAATGGAACAATTCGCTCAAGAACTTCTCGGCGCTTTCGAAATCGCGCGTCATCGCCACGCCGAGCGCCACGCAGGTGGCGCGCGGTCTCAATCGCGAAGGCTTTGGCCAGTGGCGGCACTACCAAGCGGAAATGCGCGGCGTGCTACCCATTCTCGAATCCTGGGCCGCGCGGTTCCAATACGCCGATTAACGGCGTCCGCAAGTTTGTGGCCGAGGCGACTTGCCGGAAGGAAATCGGCTGCCCTATCCTCGCGCAAAGGAGACAAATGCCGCCATGAACGGGATCAAGGTCATCAAGCGGGACGCCGCGCGCGATGCGCAAACCGTCCGCGAAGTGGCGGCCGCCGTCAGCGCCCAGGATATCCCCCGCGCCGTGCGCCTCGCGCGCGAAGCTTTGGCGGCCGGCGTCATCCATCCGCTGTTGCTCAACCTGCGTTCGCATTGGCTGACCAAGCAGGGCCACAGCGCCGAAGCGCTTGACGATCTCAGAACCGCGATGGCGCTGGCGCCGCGCGACATCTTCGTGCGCAACGCGCTGGGCGTCCTTCTCGGCAAGACCGGCAACTGGACCGAGGCGCTGGCGGTATTGCAAGAGACCGTCGAGATCGCGCCCGGCTTCGCGCCGGCGCATTTCAGCCTGGGCTGGGTCAGGGAATTCACCGGCGAACTCGACAAAGCCAAGCTTTGCTTTGAGACCGCGGCGCGGCTGGACCCCAACTTCGCCGATCCGCACGCGCATCTGGCGAGCTTGGCCTATCGGCGCGCGGACTGGGCGGGAACGGACGTCCTCGCCGCGCGCGCGCTGAAGCTCGATCCGGAGAATTGCGTGGCGCTCACGGCGCTGGCCGCCGCCGCGCTCGCGCAAGGCCAATTGGAGCGGACAGAAGCGCTGCTCGCGCGCCTGTCCGGACGCAGCGACCTTCCGCCGACCGAGGCCGCGCTCTACAAGACGGTGTTGGGCGATCTGCGCGACGCCCAAGGCCGCTACGCCGAAGCCTTCGCCGCGTACAGCGCACGAAACGACGAGAAATTCGCGCAGGCCGCGCCGCGGTACGACATCGAAGGTTCGCGGGCGACCGACTACGTCCAATGGCTGACGGATTATTTCGCAGCGGCGCCGCAAGACTGGGCGCGTCCGGCCGGCGAGGTTCCCGACGACCCGCGCGACGGGGCCGTCGGCCATGTGTTTCTCGTCGGCTTTCCGCGCTCGGGAACGACCTTGCTGGAAAACGTACTGGCCAGCCATCCCGACGTCTGCACGCTCGATGAACGCGATACGCTGGGCGAAGCGGCACGCAAATTCCTGGTTGACGATGCCGGCCTGGTAAAGCTCGCCGTGCTGGGCGCGCAGGATATCGTCGAACAGCGCGCGATCTATTGGCGGCGGGTACGCGAATTCGGCGCCGAGGTCGGCGGCAAAATCTACGTCGATAAATATCCGTTGAATTCGCTCAAGCTGCCGTTGGTCGCAAAATTGTTTCCCAAGGCCAGGATCCTGTTCGCTTTGCGCGATCCGCGCGACGTGATCTTTAGCTGTTTTCGGCGCGACTTTTCGCTCAATTCGTCCATGTTCGCGCTGCTGAAGCTGGAAGGCGCGGCGCGGTTCTATGGTGGAGTGATGGGCTTGAGCGCGCTTTATCGCGGCAAGCTCGGTCTCGCTTGGCGGGACCTGCGCTACGAAACCTTGGTAGAGCAGTTCGAAGAAGAGACGCGCAGCGTCTGCGATTTCATCGGCGTGACGTGGAATGCGCAGATGATCGATTTCGCAGAGCTGGCGCGAAAGCGCACGATCAAGACCCCGAGTTCGACCCAAGTCGTGCGCGGCCTCTACCGCGAGGGCGCCGGGCAATGGCGCAATTACGCGACCCAGCTGGCGCCAGCGATCGCGATCTTGCAACCGTGGATCGAAAAATACGGATACGAAACGGCGTAGCGGCTCAATCCTGCGCGTAATAGGCCTTCACGCCCGCCAACAGCTCGCAGACGAGCTGGCGCTCGGCTGGCGTCAGATAGGGATTCCAGATGTCGAAGATCAGCATGATGCGCAGCCTGTCGCTGCCGTTGTAGGCTTCATGCTCCATCGTGTCGTCGAACACCCAGGCCTTGCCGACCTGCCATTCGCGCTTGTCGTTGCCAACGCGGAACCAGCAGCCCTCCGGCACGACCAACGGCAGATGCACGATGAGGCGCGTGTTCGTCGCACCGGTGTGTGGCGGGATGAGTGTGCCGGGCGACAGCGCGGAAAAGAACGCGCTCGGCGCGGCGTCCGGCACCACAGCCATCGGCATCTTTTCCAGCACGGCGGTGAGATTGGAGCAGCGCGCGCAGTGCGCGTCGATGCGCTTGCCGTCGGACCACAGGAAATAGGCGCTCCAATTGAGCGAACGGTTAAGCTCGGCCCATTGATTGAGCGGCACGCCGTCCGGATGTTTGACATAGGCTTCGAACCCGCCCGCATCCTCGCGCAACAGGGTGTTGAGGTCCTCCTGGATGATCGCGGTCGCGGCTTCGAGCTCCGCAAGCCAGGGAAAGTCGCGGTTGTCGTAGAAGGTCAGGGCCGGCAAGTGCGGGAAATGCAGAAGCGTCGGCTGCTGGGTGAAGACTTTCTTGGCGCCGATCATGACGTCCTTGCATTCCTCGAACCTTACGAGCTCGGCGGCGCCATGGCTCCTGCGCAAGGCGGCGAGCCTGTCACCGAGATAAGCGTTGAGCGTCTGCCGGTTTTCTTGCACCGCAGCGCGGGCGTTTTCCAACGGCTTGGCGAGCCAGGACTCTTTGAGGCTATCCGCCGGAGCGAACGACAGCGCGTCCGCATAAACCTTGGCCGCCAACCTGCGTTTTCCGAGTCGTTCGAGCAACGCGCCTTTCGCCAATAGTGCCGGCAGAAAATACGGATCGATCGTCAGCGCTCTGGTCAGAGCCTCCATTTCACCGGCGCAGTCGCCCATTGCCCGGAAGACATGCGCCAGATTGAGCGGAACGAAAGGATTGGCCGGGTCCGCCAGCGCGGCGCGCTCCAGCAGCGTGCGCGCGCCCGTCGCGTCCTTGCGATAGAGCTGGTGCTGGCCCAGATGGAGCAGCGCGCGGGGATGCTCGGGTTGAAGAGCTAGGACGCGTTCCCACAGCCGTGCCGCTTCGTCCAGTCGTCCGGCTTGCATGGAGCTTGCGGCCGCGTTCGCCAATTCCTCGACGCCGTCGGTTGCGCCGGGCATAACAACCCCCAAATGCCGTTTCATACCGACGTCATCTTGCTGCATTGCGCCGGGTTCGGCAATCGTGCGGCGCTTCCACTCACGGCTTCGACCACAAGCGGCGGAGATTTTGCCGCACGGCCTCCAGCCGGATGCGGCCTTCCCAGCTCATCTTGACGCCCTCCAGAGCGGCCACCTCGTCCAATTCGTAAAGCTGGGTGCGCAGGAATTCGTCCGGGATGCAGCTTTCGATGAAGGTGATGGAAACGAGCCTCGTGCCGGAGCGCACCGGGCGCACTTCGTGCAGCGTCGTCGAGGGATAGACGACCGCGCTGCCCGCCCGTCCCTTGAACACGACCGGCCGCGTGCCGAGATGAACGACAAGTTCGCCGCCGGCATAGCTCTCGGGCTCGACGATCCACACCGTTGCCGACAAATCCGATCGCAGCGGTTCGCCGTCGACCTGCATCAGAGCGGTATCGGCATGAGCCCCGTATTTCATCCCGGGCTCATAACGACTCATCAGCGGCGGCGCGAAGCGCTTGGGAAAGGCAAAATTGCGGAACGGCTCGGAGCGCTCGAACGCGTCGGCCACGATCTTGCTCGACTCGGCGTATCGCGGATCGGCATGATCGGCCTGAAGATTGACCTTCGTCTCGTTGGCGGGATTGGACAGACGGCCGTCCACGAACCGCAGCTCCGTGCTGACCGCGAGAAGTCTGGAAACCTCCGCCGGCGTCAGAAATCCGTCCAACTCGAGAAACATCGCTGCGGCTTTGCACGGGCTGCCCGCGCCAACCTAACAAACGCCGCCCGGCGAAACAAACCACGCAGGAATGTCCCTACGTCCGGTAGATGTATTCATCGGGACGGTTATTTCGCCGAAATATGTCGCCCGCTCGGCCGGAAACCAGCCTTCGCTGCCTTGCCTTCCCGCGCCATCGATCTTGCTCGCCTTTCCCTCGCGGCAGCATAATGGCGCACCCTCTGGGAGGAGGCCCCTATGAAAACGTCAACCGCATTCGCGGCCCTGCTGACGGCCGCCGCTTTGACCGCATCCGCGGCGCAGGCCGGCGCGATCGTCGTCGGCGGCAACGGCTTGGCCCATAGCTGCTACGTTCAAGCGGCGTTCGACGACAATGCGAGTTCGGACGAAACCGTCTGCACCGCCGCTTTGACGATGGAAGCGATGTCGCCAAGGGATCGCGCCTCCACCTTCGTGAATCGCGGCGTCATTCTCGGCAGGCGTGGCCAGGAGAGCAATGCCTTGTCCGACTACGATCACGCCATCGCTGCGGATGCCACTTTGGCGCAAGCCTATGTCGACCGCAGCGGCGCGCTTATCGCGCTCAAGCGCTATGGCGAAGCGGTCGACAGCGCGGACAAAGGCCTCAGCCTCGGTTTGGCGCAGCCCGAAGTCGCCTATTACAACCGCGCCGTCGCCGAAGAAGGGCTCGGCAAGTTCACGGCTGCCTATTACGACTACAAGCAGGCCGTGGCCATCGCGCCGGGCTTCACGGACGCGTCCGAGCAACTCAAGCGCTTCCGCGTCGTGAGCAAGCCGGCAGGCGGTGTCTGATCAAGCTCCCCTGTGCGACGAGCGGGCGCTTGCAGGCGCGACGTCGAAGGCGACCGCCAGTCTTGCCTCGTTCGCGACGAAGGGCACGGTCCCGTGCCAGTAATAGGACGGAAAGAGGACCAGCTTGCCGACGGCTGGGCTGACGATGCGCGCCGGACGGTCCTGTTCGCCGAGATAGAATTTCGACTCGCCGAATTTGAGCCGACCTTGCTCCGCCTCGCCGCTGCGCACGACGTCGGGAAGCGACACGTAATAGGCCGAGCTAATCCAGCCCTGCGCGTGGATGTGGTTGGTGTGGTAGCCGCTCGAGTGGAGGCGGCACGACCATGATCCGACAAAGTCGAATTCCCTGCTGCGGCGCGCCAGGAACGGATGCGCCGCGTCGCTCGGCAACGTCCCGATATAATCGGCGACGACCTCGCGAATGCGCTCCTGCAGCAGCCCGATCGTCCGCGACGACTGCGCGAACAGGCTGCCGGTGGTTTGCGTGCCGTGGCGAAGCGTCTGATCAAGCGGTTCGGCCTTGCGGGTATGAAGCTGCACGAGTTCTTCCGCCAAGGTGGCGTTGAACGCCGCGATGTCGGCAAAACCGGCGGGCACCGGCAGGTCGTATTCGCGGACGAAGCGGTCGAGGTCGACCAGCCAGTCGAACATGCTGTCGCCGAGTTCGCGACAGGCCAGCGTCAGATAAGCCAACGTGGACTGGTCGAACGGCGCCAACGCCAGCGCTTCGCGCAGCACCTCCCGCGCCGCGGCAAAACGATGATCGCGCAACAGCGCTACTCCCAAGTCCTGACGATGGCCCACCGCTTGCGGCTCCGCTGCAACCGCCGTCTGGAAGTGCTCGACGCTCTCCGCAAACCGCGATTGCTGGGCCAACGCCCGGCCGAGCGCCGCCGCGACCGCGGCGCCATCGCCTTCGATAAGACGCAGCAATGCCTCGGCACCGGCCGCATCGTTGAAGCGCATGCGCATATCGGCTTCGGCAAGCACCAGAGCGGGCGTGTTGCCGACCCGGCTGCGCGCCACGCTGTAGGTCCGAAGGGCGCTGATATCCTGCCCCATCGACCAGGCCAGATTGTTGTAGTCGAAATGCGCGGGGAGAAAATCGGGCGCAAGCTCGATGGCCCGCCGATAAGCGGCCAGCGCCTCTTCTTCCTTTCTTGCCGTCACCAAGGCATTGCCGAGCGCATAATGCGCCTCGTAGCGCCGGGGCGAGAGCGCCGCCGCGGCTTGCAACGCTGCGATCGCTTCGTCGGTCCGGCCGAGCGCGCCGAGAACGGTTCCCCGATAGTAATGCGCCTCGAAACGCCTAGGGTCCGCCGCAACGGCCGCATCGAGCGCCGCAAGCGCTTGCGCGTTGTCACCTGCCTTGTGCAGCAAAACGCCGATCTGCACGTTCGCCGCTGCATAAGAGGGTTTGAGTGCCGCCGCCCGGCGATACGGCGCCAGCGCCTGTTCGCCCCGCCCCAGCGCATCGAGAACGACGCCGAGATTGTAATAGGCCTCCGGATAATCGCTCTTCAGCGAAATCGCGCGGCGCAACGCCTTTTCGCTGTCGGCAAGATCCTCGCGGCGCAACAGCACGCTGCCGAGATTGTTGAACAGCGTGGCGTCGCGCGGCGCCAATTTGGCGGCGCGGCGCAAGAGCGTCACGGCCTCGTCCAGCGCGTTGCGCTCGGCGGCAAGCAACGCCAGGAAATGCAAAGCGGCGACCGAATTCGCATCGAGCGACAAAGCCTGCCGGCAGAGTCGTTCGGCTTCCGCGGCTCGGCCGAGGCGCGCGTGGCGCTCGGCCAGCGCCAGCGCCTGCGCGACCTGCTGGGCGGCTTGCGGCGGAAGACGGCTGTTCATGGCCGAGGTATCACATCCCGACCGGGCAGTTTAGACAAGCCCGCCGCGGGAGCGATCCCTTACTGCGGCAGGTCTACGGCCCGAAGCTCGATCGCCGAACGCGGCATGGCGCGCACCGCGGTCGCGGCCTGCTGCACCACCGGCGCGTTCATCAGCGTGGTGAAGTTCTCGATCGCGCGCACCTCGTTGGACGGTCCGAAGAGGCCCGACAGCGCCGCCCAGAAGCCCTTGCGCCGCGGATAGCGTTCGAACACCACCCGCTCGCCCGACGGCAGGCGACCAAGCTTGCGCGCCAGATCGACCGCCGTCCAGAAGCCGCCCAGCTGGTCGACCAGGCCGCGCGCTTTGGCGTCGGCCCCCGACCACACCCGCCCGCGCGCCACCGCCTGCACTTGGTCGAGGCTGAGCTTGCGGCCCTTCGACACCTTCTCCTTGAAGTCGGCATAGACCATGTCGGCCTCGGCATTCAGCGCCTTCCATTGATCGTCCGTATACGGCGTGACGCCGGAATTCATCAGCGTGTTCTTGCCCACGCTCACTTCGCCCACGCCGACGCCGATCATTCCGAGCGATTTTCCGATCGCCACCTTGCCGGAATAGACGCCGATCGAACCGGTGAGCGTGCCCGGCTCGGCCACGATCCGGTTGGCGGAGGTGGCGATGTAATAGCCGCCGGACGCGGCCACCGCGCCCATGCTGACGATCACCGGCTTGCCGACCGCCTGGGCTTTCTTCACCGCATCGAGAATCTGGTCGGAGGCCGTCACCGAGCCGCCCGGCGAATCGACGCGCAGCACGATGGCCTTGACGTTGTCGTCCTGCGTTGCCTGGCGAATGGCGCGCGCCGTGTCGTCGCCCGCGATCATCCGATCGGCACCGAACAGACCGCCGCCGGCGCTGCCGTCGACGATGTCGCCCGAGGCCTCTATCAGCGCAATGCGCGGGCCGGGGCCTGGCGGCGTCGCGGCGAGCTTGACGCGCGCGAACTGGCCGATGGAGACGGTCTTGGCGTCGGCGCCCGCCAGACGGAGGGCCGCGTTTTCGGCGTCGTCGTCATAACCGATCTCGTCGATCAAACCGCGTTTTTGCGCATCTTCGGTGAGTTGCGGGCTGGCCTCGAAAGCCGCGATCATCGCCTTTTGGTCGAGCTTGCGGTCCTGGGCAGCGGCCGCGACCGCATTGTCGTACCACGACTGCATCAACGCCGTGAGCTGCTCGTGGTCAGCGTCGGTCATCGCGGTTTGGGTCAATTCGTCCACCGCGCTTTTGTATTCGGCGCGCTGGGCCATCTGCGGCTCGGCCTGGATCTTGTCGAGCAGGCCGCGCAGGAAGAACTCGCCTCCGCCCTCGCCCGCCGCGTAGAAGGGCGATTTGGGCTGCATCCAAATCTGATCGGCGGCGGCGGCGGCGAGATAATCGCCGAGTCCGCTGGCCTCGAAATCCTGGGCATGGGCGATGACGAACTTGCCCGTCGCGCGGAAGCGCTTGAGCGCGGCACCGATCTCCTCGGCCTGGGCGACCGAAAGGTCGGCCCCGCCGACGCGCAGGAACACGCCTTTGACGCGTTTATCGCGCCCGGCCGCGTCGAGCCCCAGCACGATGTCCATTACGGTGACGCCCTGGCCGCCGAGCGCGAAGCCGGATGGGGCGGAATCGGCCATCGGCTGGCGCAGATCGAGCGTCAGAACCATGTTCGAGGGCAGACCGTCGCCGCCCGCCAGGCCGATCAGCACCAGAGCGAACACCACAATGGCGATAGCCACGGCGAATTTGAGCAAACCGTTCAGCGCCCCTGTCAGGATCGAACCGGCCCAACGCAGAAGTGCGATCATCAGCGATATCCCTCCAAGGGGCACCTATGCCTCTTTATAGAGGGCGTATCTTAACGAAGAAGGCAGCGCCAAATATGGCCTAAGCGCCACACTCGCAAATCTTTGCTATCTCATTGAAGAATAATTATTCTTCGCACAAACAGGTGGCTTCCAACGCTCCCAGTTCGTCCACTTCGACGCGCACCACGTCGCCGTGCTTGAGAAATTGCGGCGGATTCATCGCCATGCCTACCCCACCCGGCGTGCCGGTGAAGATGAGATCGCCCGGCTCCAGCGTCATCACTTTGGAAACGTATTCGATCTGGTCCCAGAGGTTGAACACCAGATGGCGCGTGTTCGAATTCTGGCGCTGCTCGCCGTTGACGAAGGAACGCACGCCCAGCGCATGGGGATCGTCGACCTCGTCGGCGGTGGTGATCCACGGGCCGAACGGAGCGTGGCTGTCGAAGGACTTGCCGAGCATCCATTGCGGCGTCGCGTTCTGCCAGTCGCGCGCGCTGACGTCGTTGCCGCAGCAAAAGCCGAAGACGTGCGAGGGCGCGTCGGCCTTGGCGATGTAGCGGCCCGCCTTGCCGATCACCATGACGAGCTCGGCCTCGTAATCGACGGCTTCGGAGACCTTGGGCAGGCGGATGGGATCGTAGGGCCCGTTGGCGGCGGTGGGCTGCTTGCAGAACCACACTTGGCGCGTGGGCATTTCGCGCCCGGTTTCCAGGATATGGTCAGCGTAATTGAGGCCGATGGCTAGGATCTTGCCCGGCTTGGGGACCGGCGCCAACAGCGCCACTTCGCCGAGCGCCAGCCTGGGACCCATTGTCGCCGCGCGGCGCACCTCGGCCTCGACGCTGGGCCAGCGGGCGATCAGATCGACGATGTCGGTGGCCACAAGCGGCGCCACGCGCGTCAGCGCCACGATGGATTTGCCCTCGACCACCCCGATTTCGGCCGGTCCGCCGTCGGTGAACATCGCCAGTTTCATGCTGGGCCGCCTTTCACGAGTCCTGCCTGTTTACAACATGGCCGTGGCGCCGGGAACTGCAAGTCCATGGGGTTTGCATGACGGACCGCCGCACCATTAGGGTTCCGTTGCGCCGACCGCGGAGGTTACAATAGAAAGCCTCCGGGCGCGTGCCGCCCGGGCCCCAAACAAAGGATCGCCTAGCCCATGAACCCGCTCAAAGACCTGGCAAATTTCGGACAAGCCCCCTGGCTCGACAATCTCAGCCGTGGACTGGTGCGCGGCGGCGGGCTGGCAAAACTGGTCGCCGAGGACGGGATGAAGGGCGTCACCTCCAATCCCTCGATTTTCGAGAAGGCCATAGGCCATACGAGTGAATATGACGAGGAGATCGCCAATCTCTTGAAGCGCGGCTGCGCCGACGTGGGGACGGTGTTCCGCCAGCTCGCCGTGGCCGACATCCGCGCCGCCTGCGACGTGCTGCACGCGGTCTACGACGAGACCAAGGGCGGCGACGGTTTCGTCAGCCTGGAGGTCTCGCCTTACATCGCCCACGACACCGAGGCGACCGTCGCCGAAGCGCGCGAGTTGTGGAAGCAAGTGGCGCGCGACAATCTGATGATCAAAGTGCCGGGCACGCCGGCCGGCCTTCCCGCCATCCAGAAGCTCATCGGCGAAGGCCTCAACATCAACGTCACGCTGTTGTTCTCGCGCGCCGTCTACATCGAAGTGGCCAAGGCTTATATCGCGGGGCTCGAAGCGCTGCCCGCCGACTACGATCTGTCGCGCGCGGCGTCGGTGGCGAGCTTCTTCGTCAGCCGCATCGATTCGCGGATCGACGGCGAGATCGACGCGAAGCTCAAGACCGCCTCGCCCGCCGACCGCGCCAAGCTCGAAGCGCTGAAAGGCAAGGTCGCCGTCGCCAACGCCAAGCTCGCCTATAAGGAATACGAGCGGCTGTTCTCCGGCCCGCGCTGGCAGAAGCTCGCGGCGCGCGGGGCGCGGCCGCAGCGCTTGTTGTGGGCCTCCACCGGTACCAAGAACAAAGCCTACTCGGACGTGCTCTATGTCGAGACGCTGATCGGCCGCGACACGGTCAACACCATGCCGCCGGAGACCATCGCCGCCTTCCGCGATCACGGCCATGCGGCAGAGACGCTGACGCAAGGCTGGGACGAAGCGGAACGCGTGCTCGCCGAGCTTGCCGCGTTCGGCATCTCGCTCGACGCGGCGACGGACTGGCTGGTGGACGACGGCGTAGAGAAATTCGCCCAAGCCGCCGATCAGCTTTATGGCGCCATCGCCGACAAGATCGACGCGCTGCAGGGCCGGCCGGTCGAACTCGCTTTCGAACTGGGTGCCGCCACGGACGACATGAAGGGGGCGCTCAAGAGCTGGGCCGACAAGGGCAATATCCGCCGGCTGTGGGCCAAGGACGCATCGCTGTGGACCGGCGCCGACGAGGCCAAATGGCTCGGCTGGCTCGACATCCCCACGCGCGCGCGGGCCGATCTTGCGGCGCTGGAAGATTTCGCCGAACGCGCCGCCAAATGGAGCGACGTTGTGTTGCTCGGCATGGGCGGCTCGAGTCTCGGCGCGGAAGTGCTGCGCGAAACTTTCGGCCAGCTCGCCGGCCGGCCGCGCTTCCATTTCCTCGATTCCACCGATCCTGACCAGATCGGTACGCTGGACGAGGCGATTTCGCTGGCGACCACGCTGTTCATCGTGGCGTCGAAATCGGGATCGACGCTCGAGCCCAACATCTTCAAGGATTATTATTTCGACCGCGTGGCGGGCGCCATCGGGCGCGAAAGGGCGGGCGCGCATTTCGTGGCGATCACCGATCCCGGCTCTGCGCTGGAGAAAAGCGCGGCGATCGACGGCTTCGCCGACGTGTTCAAAGGCGATCCGCAGATCGGCGGGCGTTATTCGGTGCTGTCGAATTTCGGTTTGGTGCCCGCGGCGGCGATGGGCCTCAACCTCAAAGCCTTGCTAGCCGAAGCTGCGGCGGCGCAAGCCGCGTGCGGCGCGCTGGTGCCACCAGCGGTCAATCCCGGCGTCAAGCTCGGCCTTGCACTCGGCATGCTGGCCGTGAAACACGGCCGCGACAAGGTGACGATTTTCGCCAGCAAAGGCCTTTCGAGTTTCGGCGCCTGGCTGGAGCAGCTGGTCGCGGAATCGACCGGCAAGCACGGCAAGGGCTTGATCCCGGTGGACGGTGAACCGCTCGGCGCGGCGGAGAATTACGGCGCCGACCGCGTGTTCGTGTCGCTCAAGCTCGCCGGCGAAGAGGCAAACGAGGCGCTGCTCGCCGCGCTGGCCGCCAAAGGCCATCCCGTCCTCCGCCTCGCTGTGGACAAGAAAGAGCGCCTGTCGCGGCTTTATTACATCTTCGAGGTCGCCACCGCGGTGGCCGGCGCCATGATCGCCATCAACCCCTTCGACCAGCCGGATGTGGAAGCGGCGAAGCTGAAGGCGCGCGCGCTGATGGAAGCAGGCGGTGCCAAGCAGACGGCGAAACCTCTGGTCAGTGAGCACGGCGTCTTGCTCTATGCCGACGCGGCCAACGCCAGAGCGCTCGGCGGCGCGTCCACTTTGACCGCCGCGTTGAGAGCGCATTTCGCGCGCGTCGGCGCCGGCGATTACACCGCGCTGCTCGCCTTCATCGAGCGCAACGAAGCCAACGCCAAGGAGCTCGACGCCATGCGCGCGGCGATCCGCGACAAGACCGGCGTGGCCGCGTGCCTCGGCTTCGGTCCGCGCTTCCTGCACTCGACCGGTCAAGCCTATAAAGGCGGCCCGGCCACCGGCGTGTTCCTGCAGATCACCTGCGATCACGCGCGCGACATCGCCGTGCCCGGCCGCGGCTACAGCTTCGGCGCGGTGGAAGATGCGCAAGCGGCTGGCGATCTGGCGGTGCTCGAAGAACGCGGCCGGCGCGCGCTGCGCGTGCATCTCGCCGATGTGGCGGAAGGATTGCGCACGCTGCGCGCGGCCATCGAAGCCGCGCTTCGCTGAAGGATCGCTGGCATGGAAATCGGGATCGTCGGCCTCGGCCGCATGGGCGCGAACATCTCCCGCCGGCTGATGCGCGCCGGCCACAGGACCGTCGTGTTCGACGTCAACGCGGCGGCCGTGGCGGCGCTCGAAAAAGAAGGCGCCAAGGGCGCGGACTCGCTCAAGGGCCTCGTTGCCGCGCTGGCGCCGCCGCGGGCGGTGTGGCTGATGCTGCCGGCCGGTGCCATCACCGAAGGCGCGGCCAAGGAATTGTCCGCGCTGCTCGGCGCCGGCGACGCGATGATCGACGGCGGCAACACGTTTTACAAAGACGACGTGCGCCGCGCGGCGGAGCTTGCACCGAAAGCCATCCATTACGTCGATTGCGGTACCTCCGGCGGCGTCTGGGGGCTCGAGCGCGGCTTCTGCCTGATGATCGGTGGCGAGAAAGAGGTGGTCGATAGGCTCGATCCGATCTTCGCGGCGCTGGCGCCCGGCGCGGGCACGATCGACAAGACCCAGAACCGCGAAGGCCGCGATCCGCGCGTCGAACAAGGCTATATGCACACCGGGCCGGTCGGCTCGGGCCATTTCGTGAAGATGGTGCACAACGGCATCGAATATGGATTGATGCAGGCCTACGCCGAAGGCTTTCACGTCCTGCGCGAGCGCGCGCAGGCGAGCCTACCCGCCGATCAGCGCTATGCGCTCGATCTTGCCGACATCGCGGAAGTGTGGCGGCGCGGCAGCGTGGTGGCGTCCTGGCTGCTCGATCTTTCTGCCCACGCGCTTGCCAAGCACGGGGACCTCGAGAACTTCACCGGCTATGTCGAGGATTCGGGCGAAGGGCGCTGGACCGCCGCCGCCGCCATCGAGGAAGCGGTGCCCGCCAACGTGCTGACGGCGGCGCTGTACGAGCGCTTCCGCTCGCGCATCGAGCGCGACTTCGCCGACCGGCTGCTGTCGGCGATGCGCAACGAATTCGGCGGACATGTCGAAGGCAAGCGCAAGTGAGCGATGCGATCCTGCCTGACGCGGGCGCGCTCGCGGCCTACGCGGCCGAATGGATCGCGGCGCGCATCACGGCTAGCAGCGGCACGTTCCGCTTTTCGCTGACCGGCGGCTCTACGCCGCGCCGGACTTACGAGCTGCTCGCCGCGCGCGGCGGCGTGGATTGGCACAGAGTCGAATTCTATTGGGGCGACGAGCGCTTCGTGCCGCACGACAGCCCGGCGAGCAATTACCGCCTGGCGCACGACACGCTGCTGACGCGGATTGGTGCGCATACGGAGCACCCCTGGCCGGTCGATGGCGCGCCGGAAGACTCCGCGCGCGCCTATGAGGCGCTGCTGAAACGGCAATACGGCGCGGACAATTTCGATCCGGCGCGGCCGTTCTTCGATCTGATGCTGCTCGGACTTGGCGACGACGGGCATATCTGCTCGCTGTTTCCCGGCCAACAGAGCTTGCGCGAAACCAAGCGCTGGACGCTCGCCGTGCCGACGGGCCGGCCGGAAATCCGCGTCACCCTCACCTTCCCGGCCGTCGAATCAAGCAGAGCCGTCGCCTTTCTGGTCTCCGGCAAGGAAAAGGCCGCCGCGGTGCGCGGCGTGCGCGCGGGCGACGCCTCGCTTCCCGGCGCGCTGCTTAAGCCGCAAGGCGAAGTCTTTTGGCTGATGGACCGCGCCGCCGCCGCGTTGTTATAATCGACGAAAAGGGAGCGCCCGAGAAGATGCACAAACGCATTCTCGCCATCGACATCGGCGGGACCGGACTGAAGGCCGCCGTCATCGATCCGCATGGCAAGCTGATCGGCCAGCATCTGCACGTGCCCACGCCCCAGCCGGCGACGCCCAAGGCCGTGGTCGCGACGCTGGCCGGCATGGCCAAACAGATCGCGCCGTTCGACTGCATCTCGATCGGCTTTCCCGGCGTGGTGCGCGGCACGCGCGTGATCACCGCGCCGAACCTCGGCACGCAGATGTGGGCCAGCTACGATCTGGCCGGCGTCTTGTCGAAGAAGCTCGGCGGCAAACCGGTGCGGCTCGCCAACGATGCGGACGTGCAAGGGCTCGCGGTGGTCAAGGGCAAAGGGCTCGAATTCGTCGTCACCCTGGGCACCGGCTTCGGGACCGCGCTGTATCACGACGGCGACCTCATGCCGCATCTGGAAATCGCACACATGCCGGCGCACAACGGCAAGGATTTCGACGCCTTTCTCGGCGACAAGGTGCTCAAGCGAATCGGCAAGAAGAGATGGAACAAGCGCGTGGCGAAGATGCTGCCTTATCTGCACACGCTGCTGAATTACGATCACATGTACGTCGGCGGGGGCAATGCACGGCATCTGACCATCAAGCTGCCGCCCAAGACGACCATCGTCTCCAACATCGCCGGGCTGAAAGGCGGCGCGGCGCTGTGGAAGAATCGCAGCAAGACGGTGATCACGGCGCTGGCATGAAGGCCAAGGGCAGCGGCCGCCCCTAGCGGCACCGTCAGCCTTGGCAGATTCGGTTCGCAATGGGCTAGGCCGTCGGCGGGTAAACTTTGCGGGAAATTATTCCCCGCCGGCCGATCCTAACAGGATATTGCGACATCGCGCGCCGCCGGATTGCGATCAATCAAGGCGTTAGAAGTTGATATCCTTGCGCCGGCCTGTGGTATTTTGCCGGGCAGAAGCACCGCCTAGACCGAAGACAGCCATGCGCAACAAAAGCAAGCTCCGCCTTCGCATTCCCGAGCCCAGGCATCGTCCGGGGGACGCCCCGGATTTCGGCAATCTGGTGATCCCGCAAGCCGGGGCGGCGCCAAAGCCGCCGGTCGACGCCAAGGCGCGCGGCCTCACCGACCTCGCCTACGGCCTGATCCGCGTACTCGACGACAAAGGCAAAGCGGTCGGGCCGTGGGATCCCAAGCTCGACGCCGAGACGCTGCGGCAAGGCTTACGCGCCATGATGCTGACGCGGGCCTATGACGACCGCATGTACCGCACCCAGCGCCAGGGAAAGATCTCCTTCTACGTCAAATCGACCGGCGAGGAGGCCACCAGCGTCGCTTTCGCCTTCGCGCTCGACAAGGACGACATGTGCTTTCCCTCTTACCGCCAGCAGGGATTGCTGATCGCGCGCGGCTATCCGCTGCTCGACATGATGTGCCAATGCTATTCGAACGCCAAGGACCCGCTGAAGGGCCGCCAGCTGCCGATCCTCTATTCCAGCCGCGAATACGGCTTCTTCACCGTCTCGGGCAATCTCGGAACGCAATTCCCGCAAGCCGTCGGTTGGGCGATGGCCTCGGCCTACAAGGGCGACAGCCGAATCGCCGCCACCTGGATCGGCGACGGCACAACCTCGGAAGGCGACTTCCACTGCGGCTGCAATTTCGCCGCGATCTACCATGCGCCGGTGATCCTGAACGTGGTCAACAATCAATGGGCGATCTCGAGCTATTCGGGCTTCGCGGGCGCCGAGGAATCCACCTTCGCGGCGCACGCCATCGGCTACGGAATGCCGGGCCTCAGGGTGGACGGCAACGATTTCCTTGCCGTATACGCCGTGGCGCGTTGGGCGGTGGAGCGTGCGCGCGCCAATCTCGGCGCCACGCTGATCGAGCACTACACCTATCGCGGCGAAAGCCATTCGACGAGCGACGATCCCTCGCGCTATCGCCCCGTCGACGAATGGAAGGCCTGGCCGCTCGGCGATCCGATCGAACGGCTGAAGCGCCATCTGATCGTCATCGGCGAATGGAGCGAGGCGCGCCACGAACAGCTCGGCGCCGAAGTCGCCGAGCTGGTGCGCGAGACGCAGCGCGAGGCCGAGGCCGTCGGCACCATGTCGGAGGGCGCCCATCCCGACTGCGAGACGATGTTCGAGGACGTGTTCAAGAAGATGCCCAAACATCTCAAGCACCAGCGCCAACAGACCGAGGGCTGAACATGCCGGCGATGAACCTGATCCAGGCGCTCAATTCCGCGCTCGACGTGATGCTGGAGCGCAATCCCGACGTGCTGATCTTCGGCCAGGATGTGGGCTATTTCGGCGGCGTGTTCCGCGTTACCGACGGTCTGCAGAAGAAACACGGGGCCGTGCGTTGCTTCGACACGCCGATCAATGAAGGCGGCATCGTGGCGGTGGCCATCGGCATGGCGGCTTACGGCCTGCGGCCGGTCGCCGAAATCCAATTCGCCGATTACATCTATCCGGCCTACGACCAGATCGTCTCGGAGGCGGCGCGAATCCGCTACCGCTCGGCGGGCGGTTTCACGGTGCCGATCACCATCCGTACGCCTTACGGCGGCGGCATCTTCGGCGGCCAGACCCACAGCCAAAGTCCCGAGGCGCTGTTCACGCACGTGTCGGGGCTGACGACCGTGATCCCTTCCAATCCGTACGACGCCAAGGGCCTGCTCATCAGCGCCATCGAAGACGACGATCCGGTGATCTTCCTCGAACCCAAGCGCATCTATAACGGTCCGTTCGACGGCCATCCTGATCGGCCGGTGCAGCCTTGGGCCAAGCATCCGCTGAGCGAAGTGCCGTCCGGCCATTATACCGTGCCGCTGGGCGAGGCGGCGATCGCGCGCCAGGGCTCGCAAGTGACGGTCTTGAGCTACGGCACGATGGTGCATGTGGCGCTCGCCGCCGCCGAGGAATCGGGGATCGACGCCGAGGTGATCGACCTGCGCACGCTGGTGCCTATAGACCTCGACACCGTCGTCACATCGGTCGAGAAAACAGGCCGCTGCGTGGTGGTGCACGAAGCGACGCTGACCAGCGGCTTCGGCGCGGAACTCTGCGCCCTGGTGCAGGAACATTGCTTCTATCATCTCGAGGCGCCGATCGCGCGCGTGGCGGGTTGGGATATGCCCTATCCGTACGCTTTCGAATGGGATTACTTCCCCGGACCCAAGCGGATCGCCGCCGCCATGAAACACACCTTGGAGGGCTGAGATGGGCCGCTACGTCTTCAAACTGCCCGATGTGGGCGAAGGCACCGCCGAAGCGGAGATCGTCGCCTGGCACGTCACGGTGGGCGACCGCGTGTTGCAAGATCAGCAGCTCGTCGACGTGATGACCGACAAGGCGACGGTGGAGATGACCTCGCCGGTCGCGGGCAAGGTGATCGCCCTCAAAGGCAAGCCGGGCGACATGGCCCCGGTCGGCGCGCCGCTGATCGAATTCGAAGTCGAAGAAGCCGTCAAACCGGCCGGCAACGGCGCGGCGGAAACGCACGCGACGGCCTCCGCGTCCGAGCCGGTCAAACCACAGCCGGTTGCGCAGGCGGAAACCGAGAAGCGTCCGTTGGCCTCGCCGGCCGTGCGACTGCGCGCCGCCGATCTCGGCATTGCCTTGCACGAGGTACAGGGCACCGGGCCGGGCGGGCGTGTCAGCCATGGTGATCTCGACGATTATCTCGCTGCGCGCGGTGGCGCGTCGGCGCCTGCACCGACGCCGCGCGAGCCGGTGGCGTGCGACGACGTGACCGAGGTCAAGATCATCGGCCTACGCCGACGCATCGCCGAGAAGATGCAGGAATCCAAACGCCGCATTCCCCACTTCGCCTATGTCGAGGAAATCGACATGACGGAGCTGGAAAGCCTGCGCTCCCATCTCAACGCGACGAAAAGGCCCGAGCAGTCCAAGCTCAACGTGCTGCCGTTCCTGGTGCGCGCGCTGGTGCGCGTGCTGCCGGATTTCCCGCAGATCAACGCTCATTTCGACGACGAAGCGGGCGTGCTCAGGCAATTCCGATCGGTCCATGCCGGCATCGCCACGCAAACCGCGAACGGGCTGATGGTGGCCGTGGTGCGCCATGCCGAAAGCCGCGATCTGTGGAACGCGGCCGGCGAAATCGCGCGCGTGGCGGCGCTGGCCCGCGAAGGCAAAGCCGCCAAGGAAGACTTGACCGGCTCGACCATCACCATCACCAGCCTGGGCGCGCTCGGCGGCATCGCCGCGACACCGATCATCAATCATCCGGAAACGGCGATCGTCGGGCCGAATGCCATCGTCGAGCGGCCGGTGGTGCATGAAGGCCATATCGCGATACGCAATATGATGAACCTGTCATCCTCGTTCGACCACCGCGTGGTGGACGGCGCGGACGCGGCGGCGTTCGTCCAGCGTCTCAAGGCACTCTTGGAACATCCCGCGACGTTGTTCATGGATTAGGCTGAACCGTTCTTCGCGCGGCGCCTTCCGACACCGTCGTTAGGTAGATTCCCATAAGCAATTGGATAGAGATCAACCCGCGTAACGCGCGCTTAAGAGTTCGCTTTTTTCTGGACGTGCCGAAAAAGGACAATAGGATCGCACCAGGCGCATTTGCTGAGGGGCGGCCCATGACTCGATACGTACTTTGCGTAATGCTCATCCTCTGTCTGGCGCCGGGTGCGGCGAACGCGCGTCAGGCTGACGCGGCATGGGTGGGAAGCTGGGCATCCGCCCAGCAAATTCCCGAGCCGGGCAACGCACTGGCGCCGGAGGACCTCGCCGACTCCACGCTGCGACAGATCGTACATCTGACGCTGGGCGGCAAGCTCTTACGCGTGCGCCTGTCGAACGCTTTCGGCACGGAGCCGCTGCACATCACCGACGTCCACATCGCCAGGCCCTTGTCGCCGCAATCGGGCAGCATCGACGTTTCAAGCGACAAGCCGCTCACCTTTTCGGGACGCCCGGACGTGATCATCCCGGCGGGCGCCGACTATGTTTCCGATGCCATCGCGTTCGACGCGGCGCCGCTGTCGGACCTGGCGATCAGCCTGCACATCGACCAGCCGCCGGCGCAGCAGACGGGCCATCCCGGCTCGCGCGAGACCTCGTTCCTGGTGCACGGCGACCAAGTCGCGTCCGAAGACCTGATCGGCGCCAAGCAGGTGGAGCATTGGTATTTCCTCTCGGGCGTCGAAGTGGAAGCGCCCAAGGGTGCGGGCGCGATCGTGACGCTCGGCGATTCCATCACCGACGGGCACGGCTCGACCACCGACGGCAACGACCGCTGGCCCGACGATCTGGCGCGCCGGCTTCAAGCCTCGCCGGCCACGCGCGCGCTCGGCGTGCTCAATGTCGGCATCGGCGGAAACCGGCTGTTGCTCGACGGGCTTGGCCCCAACGCGCTGGCGCGCTTCGACCGCGACGTGCTGGCGCAGCCGGGCGTGCGCGCTCTGATCGTGCTCGAAGGCATCAACGATCTGGGCACGCTGACGCGCGAGGCCGAAGTGACGCCGGCCGAGCACGATGCGCTGACCGCGCGCCTGATCGGCGCCTACGAGCAGCTCGTGCTGCGCGCGCACGCGGAGGGTCTCAAGGTGATGGGCGCCACCATCACGCCCGACGGCGATTCCACCTACTACCATCCCGGCCCGCTGAGCGAAGCGGCGCGGCAGACCATCAATCAGTGGATCCGCGCCAAGGGTCATTTCGACGCCGTAGCCGATTTCGACGCGGCGACCCGCGATCCGGCCCATCCCGACGAGATGCTGCCGGCCTGCGATTCCGGCGATCACCTGCATCCCTCGCCCGCCGGCTATCGCGCCATGGCGAATGCGATCCCGCTGGCGTTCTTCGCGCCCGTGCGGCACGTCGTGCAAGGCAAACGCCGCAGGCCCTGAGCGATGCGAGCCTGCGCGGGCGCTTATCCGAGCGCCGGCCCGTAACCGGCCAGGAAGGCAGAAACCGCCAGCAACGCGAGGCCAAGCCCAAGCCACGTCACGGTCTTGGTGCTGGTACCCTTCCATTCGCCGAGCGCGATGCCGAGAAGCTGGCTGAAGAAGATCGCCGACGCCATCAACACCGCCCAGCCGATGTAAGACGTCGAGCCCATCTCCGGCTCGCCTGTCTTGAAGCAGATGAACTGCGAGCACCAGATCACGCCCGCCAGCGCGGCGAACAGCAGATTGCGCATCACCGGCGCGCCCGGCTTGACGTAGTCAGCCACCGTCTTGTTCCGGAAATTCAGGAACAAGCACCAGGCGCCATTGACCACAAAGCCGCCGAGCAGCACGACGACCAGCACCGGCATGCCGGCCCAAGTTGCGCTCGTCGCCGGCGGCACGGTCATGGCCAACTGCTGGATCTGCGGCCCGCCCTGAAGACCGAAGCTCATGGCTGAACTCATCAGGCCCGAGAACAGAGCGACGATCAGTCCTTTCTTGAAGTTGAACTCGGCGACCGCTTTCTTCTTCTGCTCTTCCGAAAGTTCGTTTTCCTTCGACATGCCCGCCAGGCCGACGAACACGATGCCGACGATCGAAACCAGCGCCGAGATCAGCGAAACCACGCCGGAGGGCGTGGTGAACATCGCCGCCACCGCCGATCCGCCTTTCAGCAGGGGCGGGATCAAGGTGCCCGCCGCCGAGGTCAAACCGGCGCCCATGGCCAAGCCAAGCCCGACGCCCAAATAACGGATCATCAGACCCCAGGTCAGGCCGCCGAAACCCCAGGCCGCCCCGCAGAGAAAGCAATAAAGCAGCTCATTGCCAGGGGCCGCGCCGAGAACGGCCAGCGTGTTCGGCGCGGTGGTCATCGCCAGCAGCCACGGGACCACGACCAGCCCCGCAACCGCGTAAATCAACCAGTAGCTTTCCCAGGCCCATTGTTTGACCTTCTTGAACGGCAGGTAGAAGACGGCGCCGGCAAGGCCTCCGATGGTGAAGATCAGAATACCCAGCGGCGCGTTGACGGCTGCGGTCATGGCGTCCCCTCGTGTGAATGCGCCCGGAACTCAGCGCTGGCTCAGCACATTCTTTTCGTACTGCTTGATCTCGTCGAGCCAGGCAAAGCCCACCGGCACGCCCTTCTGCGCGCAGTAGTAATCCCAAACCGCGGCCCAGGGCAGCGACTTGAGTTCTTCGCCGAGCGCCAAACGGGTCGTGTAGTCGCCGGCAAGCTCGGCCTTGCGCAGCGTCAGGCTCGGCTCGAGGAAAGCGATGAGCATGGCCTTCAGCATGTTGCGCGTGCCGATCACCCAGGCCGCGACGCGGTTGATGCTGGCGTCGAAATAGTCGAGACCGAGGTGCACCTTGTCGAGCTTGCCGCTGCGCACCAGCTCGCGCGCGATGGCCTGCAATTCGTCGTCCAGGAGCACCACGTGATCGCTGTCCCAGCGTACCGGACGGCTGACGTGCAGCACCAGCCCCGGGCAGAAGGTCAGGATCGAGCTGATCTTGTCGGAAATGACCTCGGTCGGATGGAAGTGGCCGGCGTCGAGCGTCAGATGCTTCTGCCGCGAGACCGCGTAGCCCATGTAGAATTCGTGCGAACCGACCGTGTAGCTTTCCACCCCGATGCCGAACAGCTTGGCTTCCACCGCATCGACGTTCAGGACGGGATCGATCGGCGGGGCGAAGATCTTGTCGAGTGACTCGACCAGACGTTGGCGCGGCGACATACGGTCCGCCGGCAGGTCCTTGAACCCGTCCGGAATCCAGAAATTGGTCGCCGTGGTGGAACCGAGCTGGCGGCCCATTTCGGCGGCGATCCGCCGCGAGGCAATGCCGTGCTCGATCCAGAACTCTCGGATGGCGGGATCGGGATGGCTGAGGGTAAAGCCGTCGGCGGCCTTGGGATGCGAAAAATAGGTGGGATTGAAATCGAGCCCCATCTTCACGTGCTTGGCCCAGTCGATCCAGCTCTGGAAGTGTCTGGGTTCGACCTGGTCGCGGTCGACGGTGCGGCCGCCATTGTCGAGATAACTGGCGTGCAGGCTGAAGCGATGATGGCCGGGGATCAGGCTGATCGCCTTCTCGGTGTCGCTGCGCAGCTCGGCGATGTTGCGCGCCTTGCCCGGATAATTGCCGGTGGCTTGGATGCCGCCGCCGCTGAGCTCGGCGCCGGTCGTTTCAAACCCGCCGACATCGTCGCCTTGCCAGCACTGCATGGAGATCGGGATCGTTTCCAGCTTGCGCATGGCGCCGTCCGTATCCACGCCGAACGCCGCGTAAGACTCCTTGGCCGTCGCGTAGGCTGATTGAATGCTTGCGTCTTTCATTGTTGTTTCCTCTCCTTGCCGCGGCTGTCGAAACCCAGAATCGAGAAATCTGCACCTTGCCGAGACCCATTGACGACGCCTCGCGTCAATTCAGTCTCCCGCACCCTGCTGCTGCGCCACCAGCGTCCGCCACTGGTTCCTGTACTCGTCGAGCGCGAAATCGAGCGGCGCGACGCGCTCGAGCGCGCCCGCTTGCCGAAGTTCGGCGCCGGCCAGCCGCAAGGCGCCGAGCGGCACGGTATCCTGCATTTGCGAGAGATAAACCGTATGGTCCGGCCTGAGCGCCGCCAAGGCGCGGGCGAAGACGGGATCGCTGGCGAAACGGCCTTCGATCAGCAGCCGCTCGGTCGAGCCGATCAGCGCGAGCGAAGTGTCGGCCATCAAGGCGAGATAAAGGCTGCCGATCGCGCGCCGGTCGAAGGGGTCGCGCGGCCTTGCGGGCAGCCAACGGCCTTGCTGGTCCGGGAACGGACCGACGCCTTTCTGGAAGCTCGGCAAGGCGAAGATGCCCGCTTCCACCGCGTGCGCGGCCCGGCGCAGAAGAATATCGGCGTGGACGGCCGGGTCGATGGGAGCGGCGGCGGCTTCCTCGATCGCTTCGATCTCGCGTCCGCCCATGAAGCGGGCCGAGGGAACCGGCGAGCCGAAGACGTCGCAATTGACCAGGCAATCGCGCTGTTCCGGCAGCGCGGCGAGATCGATCGCGCTGGCGGGCGAACGCATGGCGACGAACCAAGTACCGGTGGACAGCACGGTGAATTCGCGATTGTCCACCTCCTCATGCAGGCGCGCGGCGAACAGCGCCGCGTTGCTGTCGTGCACGCCGCAGAGCACCGCGCAATCCTTGGGCAGATCGCAGCGCTTGCGCCATTCTTCGGTCACCGGCCCCAACACCTCGCCCGCCTTGTGCAACGGCGCCAGCCGTTCGGCCCAGCCGCGCGAAACGGCCAAAGGCGAAGGCTTGCCCTCGCCCGGCGACCATAGATCGGTGTGGCAGCCGAGGCTGGACACTTCCGTGGCCGCGACGCCGCTGAGCAGCCAGGCCCAATATTGCGCCCAGGTGACGATGCGCCCGCGGCGCGCTGCTTCAGGCGCGATCTCATCGAGCCAAAACAGCTGCGCCCCCAGATTGAGACCGGCGGGCAGGCACGGCGAACCGGTCAACGCAAAAGGATCGCGCAGGGCCAGATAGCGGGCACGAATAGCGGCCGGCAATTCGGCTTCGTAATCGACGGGCGGAAGGCACAGCCCATGCTCGTCGATGATGCAAGCGGCCGCGCCATGTCCCACCGGGATGATGGCGGCGATCTCACCGCGCCGCGACAGGTCCGTGAGCGCCTGGGCCAGAAAAGCGCTGATGCCTTCGGTGTCCAAGCAGGCGTAACCATCGGCGGAAACGCGTTCGTTCGGACGCGTGCGACGGTCGAGCAAACGCCCGTCCCGCGACCACAACGTCACTTTGGCCAGAGTCTTCCCGACATCCAGGACGACAATGCTTCCTTGTCGCACGTTCCCTACCTGATCTATTTTTACCGATGTTGATGGAATTTGATCGAATGTGTCAAGCTGACCATCATTTGGTCAACAGAAGCTGGCGATAAACCTCGTCGGGACGGCCCGCGATGCGGCCGATCACTTCGTCTGACAGGAACTGCGGTCCGCCGAGCTGCGACGTGCCGATGAAGATGCGCGCCGCCTTCTCGACCATCAGCATCGCTGCGAGAACGGCGTGCCAGGTGGCGCCAAAGGTGATGACGCCGTGGTTCTGCATCAGGATGACACGGGGCAGTTGGCGATGCGCCGCGATGAAGGCTTCGGTCTCGCGGCGGATCGCCCGCGCCAACTCCAGCCCCGGATCGGTGAGCGGGATGAACACGGACGACGTCCCGCAGCAGACGACCTCGTCGGCGAACATGCGATGCTCGGCGAAATCGCGGCCGCGCGACGAGCACAGAATCTGGTTGACCGTCGTAGGATGGCTGTGGCCGACGAAGGCGACGCCCGGCAGCGACAGCAGCCAGGCGTGGAACATCGCCTCGACGGAAGGCTTCTTGGCGGTTGCATCGACGCGCGCGGCCATCAGCGCTTCGTCGATCTCCCGATCGCCAAGTCCTTTCTTGTCGATGATCGTCAACACCTGCTTGAGGCGGCACTCGACGATATCTTCGGCCTGCAAGCTGCCGAGGCAGGTGCCGGAAGCCTTGACCAGGTAACTGTCGTCGCTCAGCCGGGCCGAGGTATTGCCTTCGCCCAGCAAGGCGAGTCCGCGGTCCTCGCGCCCGATTTCGTGGGAAAGCGTCAATAGGTCTTCGGCGACGGAATTGCGCATGTTCTTCAACCCATTTCCTGACCACCGGTGACGCTGAGCGCGATTCCGGTGATGTATGTTGACCGATCAGAGGCGAGAAACACGACCGCATTGCAGACATCGTCGTAGCTGCAGCCGCGCTTCATAGGCACTTTGTCGACATAAGCTTGGCGCACCTCGTCGACGGTGGCCGCGCCGGGAACCTTGCCGGCTTTGAGATACTGCACCAATAAGCCGTTCTCCGGGTCCGTCCACAGCGGCGAATCGAGCAGGTTGCCGGGGCAGATCGCGTTGCAGCGGACATTGAACGGCGCCATCTCCAGCGCCACGCTTTGGGTGTGGCCGATGCTGCCGAACTTGGTGGCGGAATAGGCCGAATTGGCGGCGCTGCCTCGCCGGCCCGATTTGGAATTGATGTTGATGATCGAGCCGCTGCGCTGCCGCTTCATCACGCGGCAGGCGTGCTTGGTCACCAGGAAATAGCCGAACAGATTGACGTTCATTACCGCGCGCCATTTTTCCGCGTCGGCGTCGGCGATCGGCTCGGCGATCAGGATCGCCGCATTGGAGACGACGATGTCCACGCCTCCGTACTCCTGCACGACGCGGTCGAACAGCGCCTTGACGTCGGCCTCCCGCGTCACGTCGACCGCAAGCCCAAGGACGCGGCGATCGGTTTCCCGGCTGATGGACGCGGCCGCTTCCGCGGCGCCGGCGGCGTTCAGGTCGGCGATCACCATGGCACAGCCCTCCTGCGCCAGCCGTCGCGCAATCGCCTGGCCCAGCCCCTGCGCCCCGCCGGTCACGATTGCGATCTTGCTTGCCAGGCCTTCGCTCATGGTTGCGCGAACCGCTTCAGCAGCGCCTCCTCGGCCTTCCCGTTCCAGGCGCCGTCTGCGAGCGGAATCGCGGCGTCAAGGTCCCGCAGCCGAGTCAGTTTCAGGCCCCGGCAGGAAGGATAGACCAGAATCTTGCCGGACAGCAGGTTGTTCTCGACGGCGCGGATGCCGTCGATCGCGCCGTCCAGCCCGCACACGGCCGCCACCGACAGATCGGTGTTCAACCGATGCGCCACCACTCTGGCGAGGACCCGCTTCATGTCTTCGAGCAGCGAACCGCTGGTACCGACGAAATAGAGCTGCTTGTCGACATAGGCGTCGAGGTCGAGCTCCATCGTCGTCTCGGCTGGAATACCGGCGAAGATGTTGACGATGCCGCGCGGCGCAGCCTTCGACACCGCGGCCGCGACCAGCGCCGGGACCGGCGCCAGCAACACGCTGTGGTCGAACGCTGGGGCCAACCTTTCGCGCGACGGGTTGTAGCAATGCAGGGCGACGCCGTTCTGTATGGCCAGCGGCTCGGCCAGCCGGCGCAGCGCCGCCAATCGTTCGTCGCTGAGGTCCGCCGCGTAGACCGTCACGCCGCGCACGCCTTGGCACAGGACACGGATGACATGCATCGTGCCCATCGGGCCGGCGGCGCCGATGATGGCAATCTTGTCGTTCGGCCTGATCTCAGCGGTGGGCGGAATCGCCGCCAGCGCGGCTGCCGGATAGCGGCCGGTCGTGCCGACGATGCGGATGCCGCCGTAATGCACCCGACCGACGGGAGTGGCGACCGCGCGGCCGAACCGTCCCTCGCCCCGCAAGATGACGAACAGGCCGCCGGCGGCGAGCTTGGCGAACAGTTTCTCCACGGTCGCGGCGCTGTGGCCGAAATAAAGGACATCGTCGTAGGCGCCGTCCTCCAACTCCGCGATGTCGTCATCCGTCGCGGTGATCGTGCGGCCCGAGCAGACTTGAGCGGCGCGGAGCCAGTTCGCACCCGCCTCGCCGACCACGAGCAAGCGCCCGCCGCGCTTCAGCTCCCGCCGCTGCTTTTCAGCATAGGCGTTCTCGACGCAGGCCCAGGGCTCGACCAACGCCAGCGCCGACGCCGAAAGGTCTTCCGGCACGGGAATGAGCATCGATTCGCCGGCCGGCGAGGTGATGACCCGCTCGTCGAACAGCACGTATTCCTGCAGCGCGCCTTCGAAGTTATAGCCGAACGCGGCATTGGACGTGGCGGTCGGCAGCCAGCGATAGTCGGTCTCGACCAGCAGCCGCTCGCCGAGCTTGTGGCTGCGAACCTTGGAACCAAGCGCCACCACGCGCACCACCGCTTCATGGCCGGGCACGGTCGGCGTTTCACCCGGTACGTAGTTCGGCATCTCCGCCAGTACGTCCCGGCTGATGCCGGTTACCGGCGATTTTCGCGCGTGTTTCGAGAATTGCTTGAGCAGCTTCAGATCCGAGAAGCAAAGACCCACGGCTTCGACTTTGGCGAGGATCTGGCGCGGGGCCGGTGTGACCACCGGTTTGGCCTCGTTCACCAACAGACGATCGGGCCCGACCAGTTGCACCGCGCGCTGCGTCTGTGGAATGGCCTCGGTTGCCATCGCGTCAACGGACCTTTGCCAGGGCCTCCTCTGGCGTCATGCCGGCATCGAGACTGCGCAGTCCGCGTTCTGCCGCGGGGCGGAGCTCGCGCCCCAGCTCCTCGTAGAAATCGTTCTTGGCCGCGGCCGTGGCAAAGCACTCGGCGGCCCAGCGACTGAGGTATCCCAGCCCGCATTCGCGCTGCATCACCGAGTGTGCGTAGACGATGTGCGCCCCGCGCAGGAAGGTCGGTATGAACGGCTTGAGTTCGGCGGTGGCGAAGGAATCGACGAATTTGTGGCCCGGCGAATTCATCTCGGTGCCGACGACGACGGGGAAGTGATGCCGCTCGGCCAGCGCCAACACGCTTTGGAGATTGCGGAGCTTTTCGTCTTTGACGCCCGGCGTGTAGTTGCGGTCGGGAATGATGTTGAGCGCGGCGACGCCCGACGACTTGGCGGTCTGGATGAATTCCTCGATGCCGGATTCGCCTTCGCTGGTGCCGTCAAGCCACGCCAGCGTCGGAATCGCCCCCAGCTCCAAGAGGACGCGGTTCATCTCGGTCATCAACGGGAAGGAGTCGCGGCCGGGCTGGACATAGCCGACGCCGCCCTTCTTCATCGTCGTCGCTCGAATCAGGTTCTGGAGCTTGGGCCCGGTCGGCGGCGCGTCGCCGAGTTTGTCCTGCCAAAACGCGGCCCGCTGCGCGGGGTGGGGAAACAGCCGCTCCGCTTTGCGTTCGTAGGCTTCACAGACGTGACGTTCGGTGACATTGCCGTTGGGCGTCGTCGGCACCACGTCCTGCTCGTAGTCGAGTTCGACCGGCCGCATGAAGGGGTTGATACGTTTGACCATGTCGCGCGTGCGCCGCGCGGCCGTGTTGCGCAAGCGGGCGAGGAACGGGTGCCGCGAAGCGGCCGGGAAACCGACGCCGATGTGGTAGGCGATTCCCGGCTCGCCTGGCGAGTTGATCTCGCGTTTGGCGAACTCCGGCACGAACACCCGTGATTCAAGGCTGACGCAGGTCTTCAGCTCGAGCAGATGGCCGGCCTCCAGGAATTCGTCGAGGCCGTCGAGAACGTCGAGATCCGCGATTCCCGCCACGCACAACCCGGCTTTCCGCGCCAGCCAGGCATATTTCGACGGCGAATATCCGTAGGCGTTATAGGAAAAGAAGGTGTGGGCGTGGAGGTTGACGTCCGTGCCGGGCTTGGCAAGCGCCTCCTCTCCGGACTGGACGCGGCGCAGCAAGATGGACAACGCTTCCCGACGCCGTTGGGGGGCGAAGCTGTCGAGTTGACGATCCAACGCCGGCGGATCTGCGGTGTCCGGAACAACGGCGCAATCTTGTCGCAATTGCTCCCCCCTTATTTCTTTTGACTGATTTTGGTCGAATATGATTGAATTAGTCAAGCCGACGACGAGGGTATTTGCTGCGTAACAGCGTCCCAAAAAAACGGCATCGCAGGGGGAAAATGCTGAATTATGAAGACGCTGTCGACCCATCTCAGCGATTCCCGACCACAGCTAGCGCCGTTGGAGATCGAGTGCGGCAAAATCCCGGCTTTTGCCTATAAAGGCAGTCTGCGCCGTGAACTTGCGTCAAAGTCGCTCAGCCGCGCCGAGGCGGTCGCGATCCTCGAAGACATGCTGATCATCCGGGAATTCGAGGACATGATCGTCCGGCTGCGGTCCGGCGCGTACGATCCGATCCGCGGCTTCAATTACCGTGGGCCGACCCATGTCTCGATCGGCCAAGAAGCGACCGCCGCGGGCGCCTGCGGCGCGCTGCAACTGCCCGACAACATCACCAGCACCCATCGCGGTCACGGCGAGAGCCTTGCCAAGGGCACCGTGGCCATCCGCCAGATGAGCGAGGAGCAGCTTCGCCGGCGCGTGCCAGGCTGCAGCGCCGCCGGTCACGAAGAACTCATTGAAGCGGCGCTCGAGGAACACCTCTACCGCACGATTTGCGAGCTGTTCGGCAAGAGCGACGGCTATTGCCGCGGCCGCGGCGGCTCGATGCACATCGCCGATTTTTCCGTCGGCCACCTCGGCGCCAACGCCATCGTCGGCGGCGGCGTGCCGATCGCCACCGGCGCGGCGCTCGCCAACCGCTACCTCGAACGGGGCAACATCGTCTGCTGCTTCGCCGGCGACGGCGCCTACGCCAACGGCGTCGTACTGGAGTCGCTCAACTTTGCCGCGCAGGCGCAGTTCACCAACCATTATGCCGACGGGCATAGCTTCGGCCTGCCCATCATCTTCCTGGTTTGCAACAACCACTACGGCATGACCCATCGCACCGACGACGAGGTCATGGGGGTGCAACGTCTGGTGCGCCGCGCCGCCGGTTTCGCCGACAACAATATGCACGCCGAACTGGTCAACGGGATGAACGTACTCGCCGTCCGTGAGGCGGTGTTGCGCGCCGCCAAGCTCTGCCGCGAAGGCCAGGGCCCGGTGCTGCTCGAGGCGGATTGCTACCGCTACTGGGGTCACTCGCTGAGCGATCCGCGCAACGAATATCGCACCAAGGAGGAAGAGGCCGCGTGGAAGGCGATCGACGCCATCGCGGCCTATAAACGGGAACTGCTCGAAGCCGATGTGCTCGATCCCGCCGGCATCGCGGCGGTGGAGCAGCGCGTGTCCGAACGCAACGCCAAGGCGGCCAAGCGCGCCGCCGCCTCCGCCGACCCCGACGCCGCCGAGGTTATCGCCTACATGTACACCGACACGCGGTGCGACGTCGTTCCCGCCGAATTCGCCAAGATCGAATGCACCGGCCCGCTGCCGCAGATCACGCGCGGCGGCGGCGAACTGAGCTATAAGGACGCCATCAAGGAAGCGCTGGTCGAGGAAATGCTGCGCGACCGCCGCGTGGTGCTCTACGGCGAAGACGTAGCCGACTACGGCGGCGCCTTCAAGCTCACCAAAGGGCTGCTGGAAGCGTTCGGGCGCCAACGCGTGTTCAACACGCCGATCAGCGAAGCCTGCATCTGCGGCAGCGGCTGCGGCGCGGCGATGAACGGGCTGCGTCCGGTGGTCGAGCTGATGTATTTCGATTTCGCGCTGATGGCCTCCGACCAGATCAGCAATCAGGCCGCCAAGTGGCACTATATGAGCGGTGCGCAGATCGAAGTGCCGCTCGTCATCCGCGCCTCGGCCGGCGCCGGCAAGGGCTATGGCGGCCAGCACTCGCAGACGCTCGAATCCGTGTTCTGCCACATCCCGGGGCTTTACGTGGTCTATCCGGCGACACCGGCGGACGCCAAAGGCCTGCTGAAGGCGTCGATCCGCGACAACAACCCGGTGCTGTTCGTCGAGTCGCAAGCGCTCTACGGCTTGAAAGGGCCTGTTCCCGAGGGTGACTATCTCGTGCCGCTCGGCGTCGCCGACATCAAGCGCGAAGGCGGCGACATCACCTTCGTCAGTTGGGGGCCGATGGTGCACGATTGCCTCAAGGCCGCCGAACGGCTCGAGGCCGAGCGGGGCGTTCACGCCGAAGTCGTCGACCTGCGCAGCCTGGTGCCGCTCGACATCGAGACCGTGTTGCGCTCGGTCGAGAAGACAGGGCGCTGCGTCGTCGCCAGTCAGGCGATCCAAATCGGCAGCTACACCGGCGACATCGCCGCGACCATCCAGGAGCTGGCGTTTGACCACCTCGACGCCCCGGTCAAGCGCGTCGGCGCCAAGAACGGTATCGCGCCGCAATCCCACATCCTCGAAGCGGCATTCCTGCCCAATGAGGACGACGTCCTCGCCGCCGCCAACGCCATTCTGTAGGCAACCATGGCTACAGCCATCATCATGCCAAAATTCGGCCAGATGACCGAGGAAAGCACCATCCTAGAATGGTTCAAGCGGGAGGGCGATGCGGTCGCGAAAGGCGACACGCTGTTCACCGTCGAGACCGACAAGTCGGTGATGGAGGTCGAGAGCTTCGAGGCCGGCACGCTCTTGAAGATCGCCGTTCTGGCAGGTGCCAGCGTGCCGGTGCAGAGCGTCGTCGGTTATCTCGGCGCGCCCGGTGACGAGCTGCCGCAGGCGCCGACGCCAGAAGCGACGCCGCAACCGACCAAACAGACACCGGCTGCGCTCGTGCCGGCGACGGCAACGTCGCTGCCGCTGCGCATCAGCCCGCGCGCCGCCGCCCTCGCCCGCAACAACGCGGTCGACGTCTCCGCGATCAAGGGCTCCGGCCCGCAAGGACGTATCGTCGAGAAAGACGTGCGCGACCATCTCGCCGCACGGGGCGCGCCGCGCCGCGAAGAGCCGATGAGCAAGATGCGCCAGATCATCGCCCAACGCCTGGCGCAAAGCATGGCGACGGCGCCGCATTTCTACGTCACCGTCGAGGTCGACATGACGGAGCTCATCGCCCATCGCGCGCGGCTCGTGCCGGGCGCTCGGCCGTCGCTCACCGATTACGTGGCGCTGGCGGCAGTGGCGACGCTGACCGAATTTCCCGACCTGAACAGTTCGACGGACGGTTCTACGATCCGCCGCAACGACCGCGTGCACCTCGGTCTCGCGGTGGCGCTGGAGCAAGGCCTGGTCGTGCCGGTGATCCGCGATGCGGACACATTGAGCTTCGCCGCGCTGGCTTTGCGCTCGGCGGAGCTGATCTCGCAAGCCCGCGCCGGCGCGCTCACGCCCGACCAGATGAGCGGCAGCACCTTCACCATCTCGAATATGGGCATGCTCGACGTCGAGAACTTCACGGCGATCATCAACCCCGGCGAATCCGCCATCCTCGCCATCTCGAGCGCGATCAAGAAGCCGGTGGTGCGCGACGATCAGGTGACGATCCGCGCGATGATGAAGCTGACCCTGTCGTCCGATCATCGCCTGATCGACGGCGCGACGGCGGCGCGCTTTCTCAACGCGCTGAAACGCAAGCTCGAAGACGTCACGTGGTGGACGCGTCAGGCGTCGTAGCCGTCGGCGCGATCATGCCGCACCTGTCGGCATCGCAATAGTTTTGACGCAATTTGCGCGCACATGCTCGCAAGCAGCGCCTGGCGCGCCGCTTCGATCAAGCACGAGTGTATGGCGAAGAAAGGGTTATGACGATGTTGCGTACGGAACAATCCTGGTTTGTGGCGGAGATGATCAGGGCCACAACCGACATGTGGCAAAAGGGTTGGGACGAGCGCAACGGCGGCAACGTTTCGCTGCTTCTGACGGCAGACGATATCGCGCCTTTTCTTCCCTCCTGGACGGTCACGCCGTCACAGCCCCTGAGCCGGCCGCTGCCCGAGATCGCCGGGCAGTATTTCCTGGTCACCGGTTCGGGAAAATATTTTCGCAACATGCTGCACGATCCCGCGGCCAATCTCGGCGTCATCCGCATCGGCTCCGACGGCCAAAGCGTCGCGTTGATGTGGGGCCTTCGCGACGGCGGCGTGCCGACCTCGGAGCTGCCGGCGCATCTCAAGTCGCATCGCGCCCGCCAGCAACTGCCGGGCGGCCGCTCACGCGTCATCATGCATTGCCACGCCACCAATCTGATCGCGCTTTCGTACGTGCTGGAGTTGAACTCGGCCAACGTCACGCGCGCGTTGTGGGAAGGCTCGACCGAATGCCTGGTGGTTTTCCCGGAAGGCGTCGGCGCCTCGGGATGGATGGTGCCGGGCACGGACGCGATCGGCGATGCGACGGCAGACCTGCTGAAGCGTCATTCGGTGGTGCTATGGCCGTTCCATGGCGTCTTCGCCGCGGGCGAAACGCTGGGCGAAGCCTTCGGCTTGATCGAAACGGTGGAAAAATCCGCCGAAATGCTGGTTAAGATCGTCTCGATGGGCGGCGCGCGCCAAACTATCTCGACGCAGAATTTGATAGCGCTTGCCAAACGCTTCGACGTGAGGCCGATGGCCGAGGCGCTGAAGCTCGACGGCTGGCGCCTCGCCGACGGAACCCAAGGCCTCGGCCGCATTTCGTATCTGAGGCAAGTCGGGCACGATTAGGCCTAAGCGAAAAAGGTTGCCGCAGCGTCGGCGTTTTCTGCCGCCGGCGATCGATATGATCTTGTTTGAATGATTTTGGTCAAATATGATTATAATAATCGGTATCAAACTGCACCCGCTGGCCTCATAGGCTCGGAGAAATGGTTATATGGCGCAAGCAATTGGCTTCGCAGTCCCTGTCGCAATATGGTCAAACGACGCTGCCGCATCGCTGACGCCCGAACAATTGCTGCTCTACCGCTCGAACCTGTTGGGCGGCGATCTGACCATCACCAATTTCGGTGGCGGCAACACCTCGGGCAAGATCGCGGCCAAGGACCCGTTGACCGGCGAGACCGTAAAGGTTCTCTGGGTCAAGGGCTCCGGCGGTGACATCGGTTCGATGAAGCTCGACGGATTTGCCACGCTTTATCTCGACAAGCTGTTGCGCCTGGAAAGGCTTTATCGCGGGGTCGCGCACGAAGACGAGATGGTTGGCTATCTGCCGCACTGCACCTTCGCTCTCAATCCGCGCGCAGCCAGCATCGACACGCCGCTGCACGCCTATTTGCCCTTTCCCGACGTGGATCATGTCCATCCTGACGCGGTGATTGCGCTGGCGGCCTCCTCGAACGGTCGCGTGGCGACGGAAGAAATCTACGGCAAAGAAGTCGGTTGGCTGGAATGGAAGCGGCCGGGCTTCGAGCTCGGGCTCAGGCTGCGCGATTACGTCGCCAAGCGTCCGGGCCTGCGCGGCATCGTGCTGGAGAACCACGGACTGATCTGTTGGGGTGGCGATTCCAAAGCCTGCTATCTCAACACCATCGATCTGATCGCGCGCGCGGCGCGTTATCTGAACGAGAAGATGAAGGGCAAAGCGGCCTTCGGCGGCGAAGCCGTGGCGCCGCTGGCGCCTGAGGACCGCGCCGCGACTGCTGCCGGCCTGATGCCGCGCCTGCGTGCGGCGATGGGCGGCAAGAAGATCGGCCATTTCGCGGACGACCCGGAGACCTCGGAATTCGTCTGCTCAAAGGATTTTGCGCCTCTGGCGGCGCTTGGCACCTCCTGTCCCGACCATTTCCTGCGCACCAAGATCGCGCCGTTGGTGCTCGATCCCGCCAAGACCGGCGACGACGCCTATCTTGCCGACGCCATGGAAGCCTATCGCAAAGGCTACGCGGCTTATTACCAGCGCTGCACGAAACCGGGCGATCCGCCGATGCGCGATCCCAATCCGGTGATCGTGCTGCTGCCGGGTGTCGGCCGTTTCGCGTTTGCCGCCGACAAGACGACGGCGCGGCTGGCCAGCGAATTCTATGGCAACGCCATCAATGTGATGCGCGGCGCGACCGCCATCGGCAAATATGTCGAACTGCCGGAGCGCGAGGCCTACAGCATCGAGTATTGGCAGCTCGAAGAGGCCAAGCTGCGCCGCATGCCCAAGCTCAAGCCGATGGTCGGCCGCGTGGCGTTGATCACCGGCGGGGCGGGCGGCATCGGCCAGGCCGTGGCCGAGCGGCTGCTCCTGGAAGGCGCCTGCGTGGTGCTGGCCGACCGCGACGTCGAAGCGCTCGAAGCCGCGCACGCGGAGTTGTCGAAGAAATACGGCCGCGACGCGGTGCGCGCCTCTGCTTGCGACGTCACCGACGAAAAGCAGATGCAGGCGGCGTTCGACACGGCGGCGCGCGACTATGGCGGCGTCGACATCGTCGTTGCCAATGCGGGGCTCGCCTCTTCCGCCGCGATCGAGGAAACCACCCTGGAGTTGTGGGACAAAAATTACGACGTGCTCGCCAAGGGCTATTTCCTGACGGCGCGCGCGGCCTTTCCGCTGCTCAAGAAGAACGGTGGCGCGCTGATCTTCATCGGCTCGAAGAACGCGGTGGCCGCGACCCAGAACGCTTCGGCCTACGCTTCGGCGAAGGCGGCAGCGCTGCACCTGGCGCGCTGCCTGGCGCTAGAGGGCGCGCCGTTCGGTATCCGCGTCAACGTGGTCAACCCCGACGCCGTGCTGCGCGGCTCGCGCATCTGGGACGGCAGCTGGCGCGAGGAACGCGCGCGCGCCTACGGCGTCGACGCGGGCGCCGCGCTCGAAGCGCATTATCGCGCCCGCAGCCTGTTGAAGCGCGATGTGCTGCCGCAGGACGTGGCGGAAGCCGTCTATTTCTTCGCCAGCGAGGCGTCGTCGAAATCGACCGGCAACATCATCAACGTCGATGCCGGGAACCTGCAGACCTTCACCCGCTAGCGGGACCGCCGGAACGACCAACGAGGAACGCGATGGACATGACGGGCGCCCGCCATCAAGGCCAATCCGCTTCTGGCCTATCGCGAATCAGTCCGGCGCGCCCGCCGGGCCTCGCAACTTGGCGCGGGCATCGTATAATCCGGCGCGGGAAGAAGACACACACCTTGACAAGCACAAGATGATGGCGTGTCTCTTGTAAGCATGAGAGTGAACATGCACGCGGCCGAACGCGACCGAGTCATTCTGAACCTTCTTGACGAGCAGGGCTTCGTCTCCTTCCGCGAGCTTTCGCGCCGCGTGACCGCCTCGCCTGCGACTCTGCGCCGCGACCTCGAGCGGCTGCAGACCGACGGCAAGCTGGTCCGCGTGCGCGGCGGCGTGCAGCCCATGGGGGGCGTTGTTAACGTCAGCGCCCATCACCTGCAAGGCGTCCCCTTCCACGAGAACATCAACCGCAACCGCGCGGCCAAAGAGGCCATCGGCAAGGCGGCGGCCGAACTGTGCCGGCCGGGCGAGGCGATCATCATCGACGGCGGCTCGACCACCTTGCACATGTGCCCGCATCTGGAGCCGCTGAAACTCTCGGTGCTGACCAATTCGCTGCACATCGTGAGCGCCCTGCTCTTGCAGCCCAACACCGGCATCACCATCACCGGCGGCGACGTGTTCCGCGAGCAGAACATCGTGCTCGATCCCTTCGATGACGCGGGCACGCGCATCTTCCACGCCACGCGCATGTTCGTGGGCGCGGCCGCCGTCACCCGCCACGGCTTGATGCAGAGCGACGTCATCCTGATCCAGGCGGAGCGTAAATTGCTGAGCCAGGCGGAGGAAGTGGTGGTGCTGGTGGATTCGAGCAAGTTCGCCGCCTCCGCCGGCCATCTGCTTTGCGAATTGGCGCGGGTGAACACGCTCATCACCGACAGCAAGATCGACGACGTCTCGGCCAAGATGATCGAAAGTCACGGCGTCAAGCTGATCGTGGTGAAGGCTTAGCCCTCTCTGACAGTGCTACATCTGCACCGACGTGAGCGGCGTGCCGGGCGCGGAGGATGCGAGCACGCCGTCGGCATGCAGGTCCGAGACATCGTCGATCACCACCGGCGGACGGGCATCGGGGGCAAGCGTTTCCATTTCGATGTCGCGGAGCACTGCGCCTTTCACGTGGCGCAGGTACATCCCGAAGGCCGGCAACGGCCCGAACATGTCTGGATCGGGATAGGTGCCGACCTCCTCCGGCGGCTTCAACGCCGCCTCCGCCGTCGTGCCGCCGCCTTGATAAAGCAAGCGGATGCCGTGCAGATCGATGTCCTCGATGAGGCCGCCGGGCACGCCCGAGATCACCGCGCAATAGCGTGGATCGAGACTGTAGGCATCGATGTCGCTGACGCTGACGCGGCGCAGTACCGCCATCGGCGTACCCTTGGGCGCGCGCCGGCGGTCGCCCAGGCGCAGGAACAACGGCGCCGCGGTGGTGTCGCGCATCACGATGTCGTTGACGACCACGTCTTCCAGCACGCCGCCGTCGACGCTTTCGATGGCCAGCCCGTTGCAGCAATCGAACACGCAATTGGAGACCGAGATGTTGCGGTAACCGCCGTTGGATTCGGTGCCGAGCTTGATGCGCCCGCTGGTCAGATGCTTTTCCAGATTCTGCAATTGGGTCTTCTTGAAGCTGCCGTCGAGCAACGAGCCCACGTCGTAACCGCTCACCATGCAGCCGGTGATCGTGACGTTCTCGGTCGGCCGCGCCACGCCGAGCGCCAGCGAGCTTTTCAGCACGATGGCGTCGTCGGTCGGTGAGTTGACGGTGAGGTTCGACAGATGCGCGTTGCGCACCACGTCGAGATCGATGCCGTCGCGGTTGGTGTCGATCTTGAGATTGTCGAGCGTGAGATTGTCCACGCCGGTGACCAGAATGCCGAAATGGCCGCCGCGGAAGATCGAGACGTCGCGCAGCGTCACGTTGCGCGAATTCTTCAGCGCGATGGCCTTGTTGCCCTTGCCCATCATCTTCTTGACGTCGGCCTCGTGGTGGGCGATGGCGGCGCGCAGTTCGGGCGTGTCGGGCAGGTCGCGGCCGAGGCCCACCGACCACGGCGCGTTGGGACTGACATTGGTGAGGCCTTCGCCGTCGATCAGCCCCGGCCCCATGATCGCCACGTCCTCAAGATTCTCGCCCCAGATCAGGCTGTTGTGGAAATGGGAATGACCGAAATCCTGATAGGCGTCCCACGGATTGGGTTCGGGCAGGTCGTAATGGCCGTGATGCTTGGCCGGATCGGCGGCGATCAACACCGCGCCGGATTCGAAAAGCAGCGTGACGTGGCTCTTGAGGCGGAGAGAGAAACTCAGGTAGCGCCCTTTCGGAAGATAGACCGTGCCGCCGCCCTTGGCCGCAGCGGCGTCGATGGCGTGCTGGATCGCTTTGGTGTCAAGCACCTTGCCGGTGCCCTTGGCGCCGTAACGTCGGATGTCGAAGGCATCGGGCGGCGTGCCCGCGCGCGCGGCATATAAAGGAAGAAGCGCCAAGCCGGCGCCGGCCAAGATCTGGCGTCGCGGAACTTCGATCATTTTTCTCCTCCCTGAGCGTTGCCAAAACGGAGCACAGCGCGATCACGATTGCAATTGATCGAATTTGCTAGCATAATGCTCGATAATGCGTAGTTCCAGACGCAGAACTCTCCCAACAGCACGACTCCAGACCCTCCCCTGAGTCGTGCTGTTGTATTCCAATGACGACGCCATCCGCGAGGACAAGCGGAATGAGGACGCGGCCTGGACCTTTCATCTCCGCGCTGGGACGATTGCTGTTCCTGCCGGTTTTGTGTTGCGCGCTGGCGCTGCCGGCGCAAGGGCGGATCAAACACGCCGCGCACGATCTTTTGCTCGACGGCTTCCGCACGCCGCCGCAAGCGGCCAAGCCTCGGGTGTGGTGGCATTGGATGAACGGCAACGTCACCAAACCCGGCATCCGCACCGACATCGACTGGATGGCGCGCATCGGCATCGGCGGCTTGAACTGCATCGACGCCACCATCGCGACGCCGCAAGTGGTGAAACATCGCCTCGTCTACATGAGCCCGGCCTGGGACGACGCTTTCCGTTACGCCGCCACGCTCGCCGCCAAATACCATATGGAACTCGCCATCGACTCCTCGCCGGGCTGGAGCGAAACCGGCGGGCCTTGGGTCGCGCCGCAACAGGCCATGAAGAAAATGGTTTGGAGCGCGACCGAGATCGAAGGCGGAAAGCCTTTCCACGGCGCGCTGCCAACCCCGCCCGACAATCCCGGCCCCTTTCAGAACGTGCCGGTGCCGGCGGACTCCGACCAGTACTCCAAGACCGCGCCGGATTTCTATCGCGACAGCATCGTGATCGCCTACAAAACGCCGGCAGAGACGCCCGAAGTCGCGGAGGCGACATCGAATGGCGGCACGCTCGACGCGACCGCCTTGACGAACGGCGATCTCACGCATTTCGCAACCCTCGATCCGCCGGGCGACGGGCAAAACGTCTGGATACGGATCGATTTCGCCAAGCCCGAGCAAATCCAAGGCTTGAGTCTGGCGTTGTCGGTGAGCGAAGGGCTCGGCTACGCGGCCGAGGTGCAGGCCAGTGATGACGGCACGACCTGGCGTCCCGTCGCGAACATGCCGCAAGCGGCGCAATTGCAGCGCTTCACACTGCGCCAGCTGACGATGTCCTTTCCGCCCGTGACCGCGCGTTCTTTCCGCGTCGTGTTGAGTCCGGCGCCGCCGCTGCCCGCCAGCTATCGCCCGCATGTCTTTGCGCCCGGTGCGGTTGGCAGCGAGCCTCCATCCGGCCCGCCGCCGAGACGCTCCTACCGCCTTTATCAGCTCGTGTTCCATGCCGCGGCGACGGTCAACGAATTCGAGAAGAAGGCGATGTTCGCCATCCCGCCGCTCGATTTCTATGCCATCGCCAGCGCGCCCGACTTCGCGCCGGGCACCGCCGTCGACCCCAAGGACGTCGTCGTGCTCAGCGACCGCATGCAGCCCAACGGCAGGCTCGATTGGACGCCGCCCGCGGGACGCTGGACGGTGCTGCGCATCGGCTATTCGCTGTCGGGCCAGCAAAACCATCCCGCCACGCCGGAAGCCACCGGCCTCGAAGTCGACAAACTCAACGCCGCCGACGTGCGCGCCTATATGGAGCATTATCTCGACACCTACGAAAAGGTGACGGGCCCACCGCTGTTCGGCAAGCGCGGTTTGCAAGCCTTCGTCGTCGACAGCGCGGAAATCGGCGAACAGAACTGGACCGACGACATTCTTTCCGAATTCGAGCGCCTACGCGGCTACGATCCGGCGCCCTGGCTGCCGGCGCTCACCGGCGTCGCCGTCGAGAGCCCTGAAGCCAGCGACAAGTTCCTCTGGGATTGGCGCGACACGGTCGACGAACTGCTCGCCCGCAACCATTACGGCGTGATCGGCGCGGTGACGCGCGAGCGCGGCCTGATCAATTACGGCGAGGCGCTGGAGGATCATCGCCCCGGCTTCGGCGACGACATGGCGATGCGCCAATACACCGACATCCCCATGGGCGCGATGTGGACCTACGGCGAGAAATATCCCAGCGCGCTGACCTACGAGGCCGATCTGCTGGGCGCCGCTTCGGTCGCGCACCTCTACGGGCAGAAATTCGTCGGCGCGGAATCGCTCACTTCGGCGGGACAGCCTTGGGCCAACGCGCCGCGCGAGCTGAAGCCGTTCGTCGACATGGAATTCGCGCGCGGCGTCAACCGTATCGTGATCCACACCTCCGTGCATCAACCGGTGGACAAGCCGCCGGGGTTGTCGCTGAACGGTTACGGCCAGTTCTTCAACCGCCTCGAGACTTGGGCGTACGACGCCAAGCCGTGGATCAGCTACCTCGCGCGCTGTTCCTGGCTGCTGCAGCAAGGCCATTTCGTGGCCGACATCGCGTATTTCTACGGACAGGAAGCGCCGCTCACCGGCCTCTACGGCCTGACGCGCGTGAGCGACGTGCCGCAAGGCTATGCCTTCGATTTCGTCGACGAGGACGCGCTCGAACATCGCCTGTCGGTCGATCGCGGCGCGCTCGTCACGCCTTCGGGGATGCGTTATCGCGTGCTGTATCTCGGCGGCTCGAGCCGGTTCATGACGCTTAATGTGCTGCGGCGCCTGCGCGATCTGGTGGCGCAAGGGGCGATCCTTGTCGGCAAGCGGCCCGAGACCTCGCCGAGTGAGGGCGATGATCCCACCGAATTCGCCAAGCTCGCGGATGAATTGTTCGGAACCGCAAACGACGAGCGCGATTACGGTCAGGGCAAGGTGTTTGCTTCCGGCTCGTTGGCCGCAGCGTTCGCCGTCCTGAAGCTGCCACCCGATTTTGCCTACCCCGAAGCGGACGGCGAAGTGCTTTATTCGCATCGCCGCCTCGACGACGGCGAGCTCTATTTCGTCGACAATCGGCAGCAACAAGCACAAGAAATCGCCGCGACCTTCCGCGTCGCGGGCTATGCGCCGGAGATCTGGGATCTCGTGACCGGCGAAACCAAACCTGCCGCGTTCAAGACGCAAGACGGCCACACCACGGTGCCGCTCGCGCTGGCGCCCAACGGCACCGCCTTTGTCGTCTTCCGGAAAAGGACGCAGGCGTCATCGCGTACCCTGCCCTCGCCCGTCGTCACGACGCTTGAGATGTTAAAAGGACCGTGGACTGTCGCATTCCAGCCACACCGCGGCGCGCCGGCGCGGACCACATTTCGCAGGTTACAATCCTGGAGCGACAGCACCATCGACGGCATCAAGTATTTCTCCGGGACCTCCACGTATACGAAAGCCTTCGAGCTTCCCGCGTTGAAGCGCGGCCGGCGCCTCATCCTCGATCTCGGTCAGGTCTGGGAGTTGGCGCGCGTGACGCTCAACGGCAAGCCCATCGGCATCGTGTGGACAAAACCTTTCCGGCTCGATGTCACCAAGGCCGTCAGAACGGGCAGGAATCTGCTGAAAATCGAGGTCACAAATCTCTGGGTGAACCGGCTGATCGGTGACGCCCAGCCCGGCGCGCGCCGGAAATACACCTTCACCACCATCCCCACTTATTTGCCTGATGCGCCTTTGCGCGAATCCGGACTCTTGGGCCCTGCCCAAATCCTCCAAGCGGCAACCAGGAATTGATGTCAGCGCTTTCCTTCCATGCCCTGTCGGCATCGAATCGGTGTGCTAATCACTCGCAGACATTGACCATTACGATCAATCGCAACTTTGTTTTTTGTTCACATTACCACGCAGCTATGATAGATATCGATCTACAGTGATCACAAATGCACGTTTGTGATCGATTTGGCAGTGGAGAATTCCGAGCATCCTGGCTGTCGGGGGGAAAGACCGCACGCGCCAGAGCCGTATGTCCTCATCACACGACCAAAGAAACACAGAGGGAGGCACACTATGTCTGACATCACATTCGCAAAGCGCCGCACCCGTCTCTTGTGCGGCACCGGATTGGCCGCCATCGCACTTGTCATGTGCGGTTCGTCGGCTCTCGCGCAGGCCGCCAACGGCAGCGAGATCGAAACGGTGGTGATCACCGGTTCGCGCATCGCGGTGGCGAGCCCTTATGACGCGCCCACACCGGTGACGGCGATCAGCTCTGCAGATATCCAGCTCAGCGGTACGCTGAACATCGAAACCCTGCTCAACGATAGCCCGGAATTCGTCGGCGCCGAGAACGGCAGCCCGAGCTCCAACACGCAGCAGGCCAACGGTAACAGCGGTGGCGCATACGCCAACCTGCGCGGCCTTAACGGTACCTATACGCCGCGCAGCCTTGTGCTGGTCAACGGCCGCCGTTTCACCGTCAGCAGCACCGCCTTGTTCACCGACCTCAACACCATTCCGGCTGCCCTGATCGAGCGGACGGAAATTGTGACCGGCGGTTCCTCAGCAGTGTACGGCTCCGACGCGATCGCCGGCGTCATCAACTTCATCATGAAGCAGAACTTCACGGGCGCCGAAGTCGACTCGCATGTGGGCTTCGACAGCGACACGACGACGCCCGACTACAGCTTCGACGTCACGGTCGGCTCCAATTTCGACCACGACCGCGGCAATGTCGCGGTTTCGATGGACTACCTGAACCGCGGCGGTATCCAACAGAAGCAAGTCTCTTATGCGGCCCTGCCGATAAACGAAAGTTGCGTCACGACCGCCTCGTATAGCAAGACGCTTCCTGGCACCGCCAATGGCGCTTCGGCCGCGAACTGCGCCAGCTCGGGCGGCATCATGGGCTTCACGCAAGGCGGCAGCACCTCGACACCGGACGGCCAGTTCATTCCCACCTTCACGGGCTCCGATCCGACGCTCAATGCGCTCGAAATCGCGGCCGGCATCACACCGGGTCAATCATTTACCTTCAACAATGCGGGCACCACCGCGCGCGCGGTCAACAATCCGGCGGACGAGTACAACACCACCGCGCTCAACAACATGCAGCTCCCGCAAGAGCGCTGGATGATCAACTCGTTTGCGCATTACGACATCACGCCGAACATCACAGCCTATGCCGAGATGCACTTCAGCGACAACACCGTCGGTGTCCAGCTGACGCCAAGCAACCTTGGCGGCCAGTCGATGTGGTTCAATGTCAACAACCCCTATCTCAGCCCGGCCATGCAGGCCGTGCTTGCGCAACTTGCTGTGGATGAAGCGGCGTCAGGCTCGACCTCGATCACTGAGGGCTCGAAGACCTTTACGTGCACCCCCGGATCTGCCCCAAGTGCATGCACTTCCGGATATAGTGCTGCCGGCGCTGGCAACATGGTAATCCTCAAGATCTCGAGGCGCTTTGTCGAACTCGGCGACCGTGTCGACACCGACGGCCGCATCGCTTGGCGCTTCGCCGGCGGCTTCAAGGGCGACATCGGCAGCGTCAGCGACGAATTCTTCAAGGATTTGTCGTACGACATCTATTACGACTACGCCAAGACGATCGACACCGACTGGCTGAGCGGCGTGGGGTCGAGGAGCGCGATTCAGAACTCGGTCCTTGAGGGAGCAGGCGGGACGGCCCCGGTCTGCGACATCTTCGGTGCGACCATGTCGCCCGCTTGCGTCGCCGCCGTCAGCATCACCGACAGCTACACGACCAAGACCGAAGAAGCGGGCTCCGTGTTTTCATTGAAAGGCACGGTCGTCGATTTGCCGGCCGGTCCGCTGGCGTTCGACGTTGGGGCCGAGTGGCGTTACGAGTTCGCCCAATACCTTCCCGACCCGTATCTGCAGTCTGGCGAACCGACCGGGTTCAACGGCTCCTTGCCGACCAAGGGCAGCGAGACGGCCAAGGAAGTATTCGGCGAAATCCGCGTGCCGGTGTTGGCCGATCTGCCGTTCGTCAAGAGCTTCACGGTCAACAGTGCGTTCCGCGATTCGTGCTATAACCTGTCGGGTGTCGGCTGCGTATGGACCTATTCGGGCGGCGGCGACTGGAAGGTTACCGACGACATTGCCTTCCGTGGCCAGTTCCAGCACGCCATCCGCGCGCCAAACGTCGGCGAGCTGTATGGCGGCACGGCGCTGAACTTCGCATCCAGCGCGATCGACCCGTGCGGCTTCAACGAACCTGTCGTGAAACAGACGGCTGCGCTGCACGCCGCGTGCGTCGCCACCGGCGTTCCGGCCTCCAACGTGTGGACGACGGTGGTCCAGGACCCATCGATGCTGTTGGCTTACCAGACAGGCGGAAACGCGAATCTGTCGGCAGAAGCATCCGACACGATTACATTGGGAACAGTGCTGACGCCGTCCTTCATTCCGGGACTACAGGCCTCCGTCGACTACTACAGCATCGACATCAAGGGCGCGATCGCTTCTTTCGGCGGCACAGCGGTGAACGTTCTGAATGCTTGCTATACCCAGGCCACCTTCAACCCGAGCAACATCAACTGCCTGGCGTTCCATCGCGATTCGTTCGGCGCTATCGGTGCTTCAAACCCGGTCAATCTCGGCGAAACCAACCTAAACTTCATGAAGGTTGAGGGCGTCGATATCAACGGCGACTACACCTTCGATCCGGGCTGGAGCTTCGTCAGCAGCGACAGCACGGTCACGGTGAGCACCGACTGGACGCGGGCAATGGAAAACAAGTCGCAAACCCCGGGCAGCGCTGCGGGGAACTGTCTGGGCTATTTCGGCCAGACCTGCGCCGAGCCGGAACCCCGCTGGAAGGGCGTCTCACGCGTCACCTATCATGACGGCCCGCTGACCGTCAGTCTGCGTTGGCGCTTCATCGACTCGGTGGTGGACGACCGGACGGCGCCTGCTCCGACCGGCTCTTTGACGCCGCTTAACCAGATCACCAACCCGGTCATTCCGGACTACAATTACTTCGATCTGTCGGGCAGCTACGACATCAACGACAACCTAACCTTCACGATCGGCGTGAACAACCTGTTCAATCTGACGCCGCCGGTCGAGGCGAAGTCGAGCTATGGCAACACCTGGCCTGAGACTTATGACGCTTTCGGTCAGACCTTCTTCGTCAATGTCACGGCGAAGACGGACTGATCGGATGGAGGTCTAAAGCAAGGAGCGATACCGAAAGCCTCCCTGCGCTCCTTACTTGATCAAGTGACGACGCCCCGGGACGAAAGTCCCGGGGCTTTTTTTGCCTCGGGGACGCAACATCGTTTATGAAAGGCGCCGGACGGAGGACCGTATGGCTTCACGCCGCATGAACCGCCGCGATTTCGTCCTGCTGGCGGGTTCTTCGAGACTGGCCCTTGCTTCGCCGCAAGCCGTCGCCGGCAGAGGTGCGAGGCCGGCGTCCGACGAGCATATCCTAGCCGTTCCCGACGGCGGCTGGCGCTTGTGGATCGACGAAAGCGCCTCCTGGCAGGACGACGCGATCTTTCTGCCCGAAGAGGTGAACCTCGCGGCCCTGCCGGTGAACCCGCCGAGCGGAGGATGGGAAAAACTCGCCGCGGGCCTCGAGGTTTCGCTGCCCTCCACCGTCGAACAGCATTACTGGGGCAAGTTCGGGGCGCGGCCCTACACGCAGAACGAATTCACCTACGCCGCGAGCGATCCCGTGCCGCGGAACGGCGCCTATCGCGGTGTATCGTGGTGGTGGCGCGAGATCGAGATTCCCGCCGCCTTCCGCGGCCGGCGCCTCATCCTGACGATCCGCGGCGCCAGGCTGCGCGCCGAGGTTTATCTGAACCGCAAGCTCGTCGGTTATTCCATCATCGAGGAACTGCCCTTCGACTGCGACGTGACCGAAGCGGCACTGCCCGGCCGCAAAAACCTCATCGCCATCCGCATCACCAATCCGGGCGGGCGCTACGACTGGGTGGACGGCGACACCATCCGATGGGGCAAGGTCAAGCTCCAGTGCTCGCACGGCTTCGGCGGGCTCGACCGCGGCATCACCCTCAGCGCCCATCCGCTGGAGGGGCGGATCGAGGATCTGTGGGTCTTGAACATGCCGCAAGGGCGCACGGTCCGCGCCTTCGTAAAACTGAGTGGCGCGCGCGATGCCAAGCGCCTCGCGCTCGAGATCGTCGCGGAGAAAACCGGACGCGCGGTCGCGGCCGACATCCGCTACGTTGCCAGCAAGGACGACACGCATGAATTCGTCGTGACGGCGAAAGGCGTCAAACCGTGGGACCTGGCGACGCCGGCGCTTTATCGTCTGCGCGCGCGCTGGACCGCGCCGAGCGGCGCCCAAAGCCTCCGCTCTGTCGTTTTCGGCTTCCGCTGGTTCGCGCCCGAAGGGCTCGGCAAGAATGCCCTGTTCCGCCTCAACGGCCGGCGCATCAGGCTCTATTCGGCGATCAGCTGGGGCTATTGGGGCCTGAACGGGCTGTGGCCGACGCCGAACTTGGCGGAAAAGGAAGTGGTTCAAGCCAAGGCGCTGGGCCTCAATTGCCTCAACTTCCACCGCAATGTCGGCAAGGAAGAGGTGTTCGCGGCGCACGACCGGCTGGGGCTTTTGCGCGCCATGGAGCCGGGCGGCGGCAAGCTCGCCCTCGGCATGCTGCCAAAAGGCGCGAAGGTCGACGCGCCTGACCTGATCATGGCGCCGCCAAACGACGACGCCGACCGCTTTTCGCAGCGCTACATGACCGCCAAATGCCGCGCGATGGTGCGTGCCTTCCGCAGCCATCCTTCGCTCATTCAGTACACGTTGCAAAACGAGACTGGCGCCGATCTCGACGATCCGGCCACCATCGCGATCCTCAAGGCCATGCGCGCCGAGGACGATAGCCGCTCCATCGTTCTCAACGACGGCTTCGTCAGCCTGCCGCGCAACGCCGCCCAGGCCTGGTATGCGCCGTACGATCCCACACTCCATCGCTCGGACCGCGAGCCATGGGGCGGCTGGTGGGACGACCATCAAGGCGCGGGTGATCAATGGCACGACGAATTCTACAAGGACCCCGAGCACTTCAACTACCGCCAGACGCTTGCCTCCGCGATCGTCGAATTCGGCGAGATGGAAGGCTGCGCCGTTCCCGACAATCACGTCCTGGCGCTGGCCGAGATCGCTCAACGCGGCGGCGCCAGCTACGACCTCGAGGATCGCCGCGAGATTCTCGCCGCGTATAGCCGCTTCCTCGACCGCTGGGGCTTTCGCCGCGCCTTTCCGACCACCGAGAACCTTTTTCGCGTCATCGGCCGCAAGAGTTACGCGAGCTGGCAGCAATACCTGGAGAACGCGCGGATCAACGACGCGACCGACTTCGCCGTGATCAGCGGCTGGGAGTCTACCGCCATCGACAACCATTCGGGCCTGGTCGACAATTTGCGCAATTTCAAGAGCGATCCCGCGCTGATCCGCGCGGGCCTTCTGCCCATCCGCCCGCTCGCCAAGCAGCGGCGGCTGGTGGTGGAGCTCGGCGAAAACGCGGTGTTCGATCTTTATCTGCTGAATGACAGCGGCGTGGCAGCGCCTGGCCGGCTGGTGTTCACGATGCGCGATCCGGCGGGACGACGAACCAGGCTCGCCGTCTTCGCCGCGCCGCGGTTGGGGCGGGATCAATTCAGTGTACTGATCAAAGAAGGCCTTACGACGCCGCCGCTCCGTCAAGAAGGCGCCTGGCGTTTTAGCCTCGCGCTTTCGAGCCTGCCTCATGCGGCGCAAACGCGCGAAATCTGGGTGGCTAACGGACACGCGCCGCCGCTGCCCGGGCGCGTGCTGCGCGTCGGCGTGGCGGGCGTCTGGAGCAGGTTGCGCCGGCAATTGGCGGCGATCCCGGGCCTTGCCGTCGGCGATTTTTCCGCGGGCGGAACTTTCGACGTCGTGATTGCTTCCGGCCTTACCGAACAATCGACGCCGGCGCAAAAGCTCGGCGGCGAGGAGGGCCTCGACCTGCAGAAATCGTCCGGCACGACACCCGCGCCCGGCGCCTTGCCGCCGGCGCTGATCGCCTCCGTCCGGGCTGGCATGCCGCTTCTGGTGATGGCGCAGGAGGACGGCTTGACCGACGGCGTCGCCAAACAACTTTCTGCATTGGGCGCGTTTCGTTACGATGGACAAGTCGGCAAGCTGCGCGCGCCCTGGATGGGCAATTGGTATTTCTTGCGCGAGCATCCGGTCTACGCCGGGTTGCCCGCAAACCAGGCGATGGGCATCTACCATCAGGCGCACGGACGGCAGGCGAACGGCCTGATCGTGGACGGGCCGGGCGTGGACGTCTTCGTCGGTTACGGCCGCGATCACGACCGGCGCGTCGGCGCGGGCACCTTCAGCGCTCGCCTCGGCGCCGGAAAAATCCTGTTCCAGCGCGTGCCCGATCTGAACGGCGCGATGCAATTGCGCTTTCTGCGCAACGCGCTGGCTTGGCTTTGCCGCTGAGATGTCCGACTCGTCAGCGGCTGCGCGCCGCGCCGCATTTCAGGACGGCGCGCATCAGCGCGTCCACGTCTTCGGCTTGCGTGCGGTGATTGAACAAGGCCGCGCGGATGGCAAGCTTGCCATTGATCACTGTGGTGGACGGCGCCACGCGGCCCGCTTCCTGGATGTCGGCTACGATCTCGGCGTTGACCTCGTCGGGCGCGCGATAGCGGAAACAGACGATGTTGAGCTGCGCCGGCGACAACAGCTCGAGCGCGGCTTCTGCCTCGATGCGGCTCTCGAGATATTTCGCCAATTCGCAGCTTTTCGCGATGGTCTCGCCGATCGCATCGCCGCCATAGACCTTCAGCGTGAACCAGGTTTTCAGCGCGCGAAATCCGCGCGACAGGTCCGGTCCGAAATCGCACGGCCAGGGACTGCCCGCGGCAAGCCCGCGCGTCTCGCGGCGCAAGTAAGCGGCGGGCGAAGCGAACGTGTCGTAATGCATCTTGCCGTCGCGCACCAAGAGAAAGCCGCTGTCGTAAGGCACCTGGCCCCATTTGTGGAAATCGAAGGCGATGGAATCGGAACGCGTCAGCCCTTTGAGCCGCGGCGCGATCGCGGGCGAGAGCATGCCGAGAGCGCCGTAAGCGCCGTCGACGTGGAACCACAGCGCTTCGACACGGCAGAGATCGGCGATGGCGTCGAGATCGTCGATGGCGCCGGTGTCTACCGTGCCCGCCGACCCCACCACCAGAAACGGCTTGAGCCCCGCTTTGCGATCCGCCGCGATCGCTGCGCGCAAGGCCTTAAGGTCGATCCGAAACGCGTCGTCCACCGGGATCAGCCGCAGCGCTTCCGATCCCAAGCCGGAAAAATCCATGGCGCGGCCGACGCAGGAGTGAACCGCGCTGGACGCGTAGGCGCGCAGCTTGTCGCCTTCGGCCCCGATGCCTTTCAGGCGCACCGCGCCGCCGAGCGCCGCCCGCCGCGCCACCAGCACGGCGAGCAGATTGGCCATCGACGTGCCGGTGACGAACAGCCCGCTCGCGCCTTCCGGAAATTCGAACAGCAGGCGCATCCATTCGACGATCTGCTTCTCCACTTCGATCGCGGCATGATCGCGCCCGCCGGCATTGGGGTTCATGCCCGCGGCGAGCATCTCGGCCAGCATGCCCACGGCCGTGCCGCCGCCCTGCACCCAGCCCATGAAGCCGGGATGGGTGTTGCCGGAAGGATAAGGCAGGATGGTCTCTTGGAACTCGCGATAGATCGAATCCAACGGCGCTCCGTCATACGGGAACGGTCCGCGGAAGCGCTCGCGGACGTGAGGTGGAATGGGCGACCACACCGGCCGTGCGCGCACCTCGCGCATGGCATAGAGCATGTCGTCGAGCATGCGGTGCGCTTCCTGCCGCGTCTTATCCCAGTCTTGCGGATCGAGCGTGCGGGACGAGGTCATGCCTCGCCCGTGGAGCGCCGGTAGAGCATCGCCTGCATGGCTTGGAAAATCTTTCGCATCTGCGCCGGTTTATAAGGATAAACCGCGGGCGAATCCATGTCATGCACGATGGCGGTGTTGTCGGCCTCGAACACCAAGAGCCGGCGGTCGCGGGTTTCGGCGCAATCCACGATGAAGTAGTCGAGCCCGATGCGCCGGGCCATCTCGCCGAGCGCGCCGGCGTGGCGGAGCGCAAAGCCGCACTCGAAATCCTGCATGAAAGCGGCCTCTTCCGCCCGATTGGCGGCGGACTGCGCCATCTCGGCGTTGAGATACCAGACCTTCCAGACCTCGGCGATCGCCATATGGCACGCATAAGGCTTGCCGTCGACGAACACCAAGCGGTACTTGCGGAACATGCCGTCGGCGCTGGCATAATCCACAAACGGCGACAGGAAAAACTCCGCCTCCGTCCGTTCACGGAGATAAACGGCGAGATCGTCCCAGGTGTCGATTTTGGCGAGGCCCCGACCGGCGTGAGAGCCGATCGGACGGACGATTAGCGGCAGCTGGGCACCGGGCAGGATTTGCTCCAGCGTGCGGTCTTGGACCAGCCGCTGCACCGCCTCGCGCGGCAGGCGCGCGGTCGGCGAGATCACCAGCCCTTCGATGCCGCTCAGATTGCGAAACAGGCGGTCGCGATCGAGGCCCGCGATCTTCGCGGGATGGTTGAGCACGGGTCGCGGCCATGACGCGAGCAACGCTTCGATGGACGCCAATGTCTGGCGCGTCGCATCGTCGTCCGGCACCACGACGATGGCGACGTCGTGTGCGGGAATGCGGCGCGGCGGCGGCGCACCGGGCTCGACGTAATAGGTGACGAGTTCGATCTCCGATCCTTCAAGCAGAAATTCGAGGGGCGTGTTGCCGCCGATGTCCATCGCCGCCGCGAACGCCAGCACACGCAGCTTCGGCTGCGGCGCGGAGCATGGCGAGCGGTAGAAGCGCTGATAGGCGAGGACTTCGTTCTGGATCGCCAGGCCCGTCGGCTTGTCGCCCAACAATTGCGCGATGACGGAAAGGTCCATGCCCAGGCCGGCGCCTTCCGCGTCGTCGGTGGCCTTCCCCATCAACGCGTGCCACAGCGGACGCAGATTGCGACCTTCGTAGGCCAGACGCGTCAGCTGCGCCACGCCAAGGCGCGGCGTGCAAATCTCTTCCCAGCGCTCACAGAAGGCCGGCGCCGTCATGCGACCGTTTCCAGAATGTCCGGCCGGCCGGCAAGCCAATCGAGCTTTGCGATCACCGCCGACGCTTCGTCCAGGATCCTCGTCGCGGCGGCTTCCGCCGATTTTTCCTCGAACGACCAGCATCGTGTCACCAGCCGGGCGGAGGCGCACAGCCGCAGCACCGAGCCCGGACGATGCTTGAGCGCGACCGGCTGGCCGACTTGGCAGGCGCGGCGCGCCAGAACAGCCTCGTCGGAAGAAGCGTGACGCGACAGGTCGAGGCGCAACGCCCGATGCAGGCGCGCGCAATTCTCGGCGGAGATCGCTTCGCCTTGGTGCTCGGGAACGAAGGAAAAGATCGTCGGATGGCGCAATTCACCGTCGGCGACGGCGCTTTCCTCGCCCGCATGCTCGTGTAACAGGCGAAGGTTCTTTGCGGCGGCGATCAGCGCCGGCAGGCGCGCGGCGAAGATCGCCAGCACCTGGTCGCGAAAATCCTCCGGCACCGCGAAATAGGCCCGCATCTCTTCGAGCGCCGCTTCCCAACGCAGCCATTGACCGAAATTGGCGACGCGCGGAAAGGCCACTCTGAGCGCCGGCCAACGCCGCGGAATGTCGAAACACGTCGCATAGCGCGAAAGGCCTTGCGTGGCGACGGTCAAGCCGTCCAGCGCGTCGGCGATCGCCTCAGGCAGGAGCAACGCGCCGCTGAACGCCGGTCCGGTGAAGAATTTCGAACCCGTGATCAACACCGGCCAGTTGCGCGCCAGAAAGTCCTTGAGCCGGCGCCGACCGGTGCGCAATTGGCAGGCATCGACCACGATGCAAACCTCGTGCGGCCAGCGCTGCTCGATCTCGGCGAGGCATTCGGCGCTCGGCGCGCGCCAGCCGAGCTTAGAGGAATCCATGACCTGAAGCAGCACTCTGGCCCCGGCGGTGATAGAATCCGAGACCGCTTTGCTCACCGCCGCATCCATCTCGGTGCTGGAGCGCAGCCGTCCGCCGTGACAGAACGGCACCGAGATGGTCGCTACGCCGTCCGCGAGTCCGGCAATGGCGCCGTTCTTCTCGACCACATCGCCGCGTGAGGTTACGGCGCTGAAGTGGCGGCCCAAGGACGTGTAGGCCGTGCCGCTGCCGGTCTGATCCGAGCCGACGATAATCGTGGTGAGTGGGGAATTGCCGAACAGCGCCTTGGTCAGGAACAGCACCTGCAATTGCGCGTCGGTGCCGGAGGGCGTGAACAAAACCTCGGCTTCGCCGATGTCCAAATACCGGCGCAAGGCACGGCGCGCCCGTTCGACGGCTTCATCGAAGGCTTGCTCGCTGCCGTCGCGCACGGCCGCGGTCAGCAGCGCCTCGCGCGCGTCCGTGGCGCAGGCGTAGGCCGCCTTGGAAATCGTGCTGGCGGTCGAAGAGGCAAAATCAAGCAGCCTCGGATCGGGCTGCGGCTTGCAGCCATAGGCGTTGACTCCACCGGTCAACGCAAGACGTTGATCGCCACCGCTGACCAACAGCGAAGGCAAGGATTGGAAGAGCACGGCAGCCGTATCGTCCGTCCACGTCGCATCCGGCGCGGCGGCGAAATCCGGCTTGCGTTTCAGAAGGGCCATTGTCCGATTTTCGACCTTCGCCAGTTCGCGGCGGGTCACCTTTCGGCGCGACGCTAGAGCTTGATGGTTAATGAATAGCTGCCATCGCACAGCCTTGGCGCGACGGTTGTTAAAGGCTTAGAAATACAAATATCTTCAATGCCTTACGCGGCATGGGAGGATGGCAAAATGCCGCAGTTCCTCAAAACGCAGGAAGCTCCGGCGCGTGATTGCGCGTGACCGCCACGCCTTCGACTTCGACCAGCCAAGCCGGCCGGCAAACCGGACCTTGAACGATGACGGTGGGAAGCTCGGGGAACCGCTCGACGAGAATCTCCTCGACGGCCTCGAAATCGGCCGGATCGCGCAGATAGACGATCAGATACATCATGTCGTCGAACGTCGCCGCGCCCGCTTTGAGCAGCGCCGAGACGTTTTCCAACGCGCGGTCGAGCTGGCGGGCGACATCGCCCACATGCAGGATCTGGCCCTCCTTGTCGATGCTCGCCGTGCCCGAGATGAAGCAATGCGCGCGGTCGGCGTAGGCGACGCGCGTGGCGCGTTCGAAGGTGACGTTGTAGTCCTTGGTCGGGCAAAGCCGGTCGAAATCGTTCAGATAGGTCATCTGCCCGGGCTTGAGGTCGAGATTGGAATAGGCGTCCATCGCCACCAGATCGTCGCGGTGCGCGCAGCGGCCTTCGATTCCGGTCGAGGCGATGTAGTGCGTGGAGCGGGTCAGCCCTTCGACCTCGAACACCGCGCTCCGGCTCTTGACCATCGCGGAATAAAAGATGTCGATGTCCTTCACGTAGATCCAGGTGCGCACGCAATGATCGCTGAGCCGCGCGTCCTGACTCTTGAGCGCGGCGATCAGATCACCAAACACTTCGCGCGTCTGCTCGGCGGCCGAAACCGCGTGCTCCCCGCCGCGCGCGCAAAGCCGCGTGGTCCACAGATGACGCTGGCGGCCTCTCTTGATCAGCAGATGGTTGGGCGAAAGGCGTTCCTTCACCGCGGGCTCGCCGCCCGTCACGTGATAGGCGATGAGCTCGATGCGGCCTTGCGGCAGCGGCGGCTGGCCGATGATCGAGGTCGCCGTGCCTGCGTCCACCAGATCGCTCTGCTTGACGGCTTCGGCCTGGTTGAGGATGTCGCTCAGAAACACACGCCGGAATACGGCGGTCGAGGGCGTGAGGTCGAGAAATTTCTGCGCCTGGTGATAGCGCTCCTGCAACGCCTTCAATTGCCCTTCGAAAGGCAAATCCTCCGGCGGCCTGACCGAAAGGACATGTTCCACCGTGCCGCCCGCGCCGCGGAAGCTTCGCGCGACAATGCCTTCGCCGTACATCGACGTGCCGATATGTTCGCCGTTCTTGAACACGCAACTCTCCCGCAAGCAAAGCGCGGGGATATTGTTTGCTGGCGAGGGCCGGTTCAATGTGCCGTTTGAGCGCGCGACTATAATACGAATGAGAAGCGTTAGCGATTATTTAAGTGGGCGTTCTGCCACGGTCATTTCATGGAGGCACTTGGTATACTAGGTCGCAAGATCGATTGCCGATCTGCCGCAGGAGAAAGATCATGCTGCAGGAAGACCCCCCCTTCAAACTCTTGAACCAAGACGCCATCGCGGCCACGGAACTCCATAAAGAGCCTTACGACTGGACCTACACCGACCAGGCCATGCCGCGCGAGAAGATGGAGACGGTTTTGGCCGATGCGCCGGTCATCCCCCACAAGGGGACCTATGGCATCCCCAATCTGCGTTACGGGCCGAGATTCCGCGACTTGATTGACGACCTGCTCAACCCGCGCTTCCGCAAGCTGGTCGAGAAGAAATTCGGTATGGATTTGAGCCACTATTATCCCACCATCGTGATGATGGGAAATACCAGCGGCCATTACAACGAAGGCTACGCGCATCCTGACTCGAAGCATAAAAAGCTCACGGTGCTGGTTGGCCTAAGCCACGAATGGCCTTACGAGAAAGGCAAGCTGCGTATTTTGCGTTCCAGCAACCGCGACGACTTCGAATTCGAATACGCGCCCGAATACGGCAAGATGCTGATGTTCCGCGTCTGCGACCATTCCTGGCACGGCTTCTTGCCGCAAAAGGGCAAGCGCATGAGCCTGCAGTTCTGCTGGGTGGACTCCAAGGCCTATGTGCTGGAGACCTATCTGCGCCACGCCCTCAGTTCGTTTCTCAAATCGATCCCGGGCGTGCGCGAACTCGTGGTGCGCCTGCCGCGCAAGTCGAAATACAAGGACCCGCAGCAGAAGAAGGCGGCGTAGCTCACCAATTGTACATCGAGCCGTCTTCCAATCGGTTCACCGGCAGATAGGCGCGCTTGTAGGGATATTTGGCGGCGAGCGTCTCGTCGATGTCCACGCCTAAGCCCGGCTTGTCGCCGGGATGCAGATTGCCGTCCTCGTAATGATAGGCGTGCGGGAAGACCTCGTCGGTCTCCTTTGTGTGGTGCATGTATTCCTGGATGCCGAAATTCGCGATCGACAGATCGACATGCAGCGCCGCGGCCATGGTGATCGGCGACAGGTCGGTCGCGCCATGGCAGCCCGTGCGCACGTGATAGAGGTCGGCGAGGCTGGCGATGCGGCGTAAATGCGTGATGCCGCCCGCGTGCAACACCGTGGCGCGGATATAGTCGATCAGCTGCTCTTCGATGAGCTCCTTGCAGTCCCAGATCGAGCTGAAGATTTCGCCCACCGCCAGCGGCGTCGTGGTGTGCTGACGGATCAGGCGGAAGCCGGCCTGGTTCTCGGCGGGCACCGCGTCTTCCAGCCAGAACAGACGATAAGTCTCCAGATCGCGGCCGAGCCGGCCAGCCTCGATCGGCGTCAAGCGGTGATGCACATCGTGCAGCAGATGCACCTCGTCGCCCAGCGCCTTGCGCCCCGCTTCGAACAGCTTCGGCACGAAGCGCATGTATTTCTCGCTGGACCAGACATTCTCGGTCGGAAGATCGGCGTCGGCCGGCTCGTAAGCCAGCTTGGGGCCCTTGGCGACGCCGTAGGTCGATCTGAGTCCCGGAACGCCCGATTGCAGGCGGATCGCTTTGTAGCCGAGCGCGCGATAGGAGAGCGCCTGCTCGATCGTCTCTTCGATGGTCCCGCCATTGGCGTGGCAATAGACCATTACGCCCTCGCGGCTGGCACCGCCCAGCAGTTGATAGACCGGCAGGCCCGCGACCTTGCCCTTGATGTCCCACAGCGCCATGTCGACGGCGGCGATTGCCGACATCGTCACCGGCCCGCGCCGCCAATACGCCCCGCGATAGAGAAATTGCCAAACGTCCTCGATCCGATGCGCGTCGCGCCCGATCAGGCAGGGAATGACGTGGTCGGTGAGATAGCTCGCCACCGCAAGCTCGCGCCCGTTCAGCGTGGCGTCGCCCACGCCGGTGACGCCGTCGGCTGTTTCGATCTTGAGCGTGACGAAATTGCGCCCCGGCGAAGTGATGATGACCTTGGCATTGACGATCTTCAGCATGGGAATCCTCGGCAGTCGTTGGGAGCCGCGACGGCGCGCATCATACGGGGTGGCGAGGTCTTGCCGCACTGCGACATGCTCTCATCTCCGCCGGCACAAGCCGGTCGTTTGGGCGCCAACCCGGCGAACCGGGTTGCTCTCTGTTAGCGCTATCACTACACTGCGATCAAGAGCGCAGCCTCCAGGTGTCACGACGAATGCTGAATTGTGCGCCTGCATCGCATCGCGTTATGCCGTGGCCGCGCCCGTCTCGTCTTATTGCAGTGCGTCATCGCGTTCTGCGGTGGCTGAACTGACCCCACAAGCCCACAGATAGCCCGGCAGCAAGCCGGCACGCCCAATCAAGAGGAAACGATGACCCAGAAGCTACCCGTCACGGAGAAGGTCGGCTACGCGCTCGGCGACATGGCCGCCAATTTCGTGTTCCAGTTCATGATCGCGCTGCAACTGGACTTCTACACCCACACTTTCGGTCTCTCGCCGGCTCAGGCGGGAACCTTGCTGGGTGTCGTCGGTCTCGGTGTCGCCTTTCTCAACCCGATCATGGGCGTGATCGCCGACCGGACGAACACCAAATGGGGCAAGTTCCGGCCGTGGATCCTGTGGAGCGCGATCCCGTTCGGCATCATCGGCGTGCTCACTTTCACCACCCCCGCGCTCAGCCTCGGGGCCAAGGTGATTTATGCCTGGGTGACCTATTCCGCGCTGCGTATCGTCTACATCGTCAACAACGTGCCCTATGCCTCGTTGACCGCGGTGATGACCGAGGATCCCGACGAACGCACCAGCATCTCGTCCTACCGCCAGATCGCCGCGAACATCGCCGGCCTCATCATCGCCAGCTTCGTCATTCCGCTGGTCGGCATCCTGGGCCACGGCAACGACGCGCTCGGCTATCAGCTGACGATGGGTATTCTCTGCGTCGTGAGCGTGATCTTCTTCTTCATTACCTTCTTCATGACGAAGGAACGCGTCCAGCCCGATCCGCAGCAAAAAACCTCGCTCAGCCAGGATCTGGCGGACCTCTTCGACAACAAATCCTTTGTGATCCTGTTCCTGGTGACGCTGTTCTATTTCACGGCGATCGTGGTGCGCGGCAACGACATGCCGTTGTATTTCCGTTTCGTCGTCGGCCATGTGAACCTCTATTCGGTGTTCAACTTCTTCGGCCTCGGCGCGGTGCTCGTTGGCGTGGCCTGCTCGACGCCGGTCTCCATCCGCTTGGGCAAGCGCCAGCTCTTCTTCTGGAGCATGGTGGCGTCGGGCGTGTTCTGTGCCGCGCTTCTCTTCATCCCGCCGAAAGCGACTTACGTCATCATCGGGGTCGAGGTGCTTCGCCAGTTCTCGTTTGGACTTTCCGGACCGATCCTTTGGGCAATGATGGGCGACGTCGCCGATTACGGCGAATGGAAAACGGGACGCAGAGCCAGCGGTACGGTGACGGCCGCCGTAGTGTTCGCGCTGTGGGCGGGCTTGGCGCTGGGCGGCTTCATCGCCGGCTGGCTCTTGTCCCTTTACGGCGTCGTGTCCAGCGCGCCCGTGCAGAGCGCCGCTGCCCAGTCTGGCATTCTGCTGGCCGGCAGCATCTATGCGGCGGTTGGCTTTTTCGTGACGGCGCTGTTCCTGCTGATGTACCCGCTCGACCATGCGCGCACGCAGAAGATCGCCGGCGAGCTCGTCGAACGCCGCAAGAAATTCGCGCCGTAAGCCGCGCCCCAAAAACCGGAAGGAAAAACCGATGAGCAAACTCTCTTGCCATATCGGCTTCAACGCCCAGCACGCGCCGATGGGCGCGTTCATGAGCTTCACCTGCGGCAATCCCGGCACCAAGGGCGGGATCGGCCTGCAGATCGGCCAGCCCGGCGATCAGGAAGTGTTCATCGGCGTGGTCGACGGCGAGCGCTATGCGGAAGTGCCGCTGAAATGCTTGCCCTTCTACGTCGGCGCGGCCTCGACCGCTGCGGAAGCCTTCACGGCCGGGCCCTCCGAGGCGAACGTGCGCCCCGATGCGGTACCCTTCAGCGCGAAGGAGATCGAGCGCGACTATGGCTGGGCGACCGACACTTGGCGCGCGGGCGACATGAGCTTCACCGTCTACACACCTTTCGGGCCCATTCCCGATCCGGCGAAGGCGTCGATCAAGGAGATGCGCGAAGGTCTGCGCCCGGCTGTCGTGGCGCAGCTCGTCGTGGACAACACCAAGGGCACCAAGCCCAAGACCGGCATCTTCGCGCTCAATCATTCACGGCCCGGTCCGCGGATGATCGACGTCGATCTCGGCTCGTCGAGTCGCGTCGGTTTCGCGTTCCGCCGCGAAGCGGGCGTCGCCGGCGAAGTGTTCGACGTCGCGACGAAGAAATCAATCGCGCCATTCGGCTTCATGCGCTGGTCGGCGACCGACGGCATCCGCGAGCGCTACAATCCGGTGCATCTGTTGGGCTCCTGCCCAGGCCTCGGCTTCGAAGTGCCGCCGGGCAAGAAATACGCCATGGTGCTGGCGATCGGCTCTTACCTCGAAGCCCCTGTCACCACCGGCCTGGACGGGCGCTATCTCTATACGCGTTATTACAGCGATCTCGTCGACGTGCTGCGCTCGACGCTCGACGACGCCGGCAAGCTGATGGCCGACGCCGAAGCGCTCGACGCCAAGCTTGAAGCCGCCGCGCTGTCCGACGACCAGCGCTTCATCATCTCGCACGCCACGCACAGCTATTACGGCTCGACCCAGCTTCTGGAAGTGGACAAGCAGCCGCTTTGGGTGGTGAACGAGGGCGAGTACTGCATGATGAACACGCTCGACCTCGCGGTCGATCACGTGTTCTGGGAACTCGACCACAATCCGTGGCTGGTGAAGAACCTGCTCGACACCTTCGTCAAGCGCTACAGCTACACTGACGAGGTCAAGATCTATCAGGAAGAGGCGCAGCTCTCCTCGCACCACATGGATCACGATCCTTCGCAGCTGCCGCCGCCGCCCGATGCCGCGGTGCTGTCGCGGCCCTACAACAAGAAACCGGGCGGCCTCAGCTTCTGCCACGACATGGGCGCGCACAACAATTTCTCGCCCAAGGGCCGTTCGAGCTACGAGCTCGCGAACCTGACCAGCACCTTCAGCTACATGACGCAGGAACAGCTCTGCAACTGGATCCTGACCGCCGCTTGCTACATGGCCAAGACGCGCGACGCGGAATGGTTGATGCGCAACAAGAAGGTGGCGGAGGATTGCTTGGCCAGCATGGTCAACCGCGGCGGCGATGTCGGTTTCGCGCAATACGACTCGACCAAGACCGCGGGCGGGCAGGAAATCACTACCTACGACTCGCTCGACCATTCGCTGGCGCAGACCCGCAACAACGTCTACATCGCGGTGAAATGCTGGGCGAGCTATCGCGCGCTGGCGCTGATGTTCCGCGATCTGGGCGAAAAGGCCACCGAGGCGCGCTGCCAGAAGCTCGCCGAACAAGTGGCCGGCGTAGTCGCCGCACAGGCCGTCGACGGCATTCTTCCCGCCATCTTCGAGAAGACCAACCCGGGTTACAAGTCGCGCATCCTGCCGGCGGTCGAAGGCTGCGCCTATCCGCTGTATTTCGTGAACACCGGCTATGCCGGCCAAACGCTCGAACAAGTGTTCGCCAGCCCGACCGAAAAGAAGATGTACGACGCGCTCAAGGAGCACACGAGGAAGCTTCTGCTCGATCCCGAGCATCGCAACACCTTCGACGACGGCGGCATCAAGCTCTCTTCCACCAGCACCAATTCGTGGATGAGCAAAATCTCGATCTTCATGCATGTGACGCGACGCGTCTTCGGGCTTGACAAGGACCCCGGTGTGGCCGCGGTGTTCAAGAAGGCCGACGCAGCGCATGTCAAATGGCAGGTCGAGGGCAGCTCCTATTGGGCGTGTTGCGATCAGATCGTTTCGGGCGAGGGCAAGGCCTCGCGCTATTATCCGCGCATCATCACCAGCGCGTTGTGGATGGCGTGAGCGTGCCGTTCGTGAAGCTGGCAGCAGCGGCGACGCTGGCCGCGGCAATGGCCATGGCAGCCGCCGCGCCCGCGTCGTTGAAAGAGGCCTATAAAGGCGACTTCGTGATCGGCGTCGCCGTCAACACGGCGCAGATCACCGGCCGCGACAAGCGCGGCGATGCGATCGTCAAGGCGCAATTCAATTCCATCTCGCCTGAGAATGCACTCAAGTGGGAGAACGTCCATCCCAGGCCCGGCGTCTATGATTTCACCGTCCCCGACCGCTACGTCGCCTTCGGTCTGAAGAACCACATGGTGATCGTGGGTCATTGCCTCATATGGCACAGCCAAGTGCCCGATTGGGTGTTTCGCGACGACAACGGAAACCTGCTCGACCGCAAGGCCTTGCTGGTGCGCATGAAGAACCACATCTACACCGTCGTCAGGCGCTACAAGGGCAAGATCAAGGTCTGGGACGTCGTCAACGAGGTGCTGAACGAGGACGGTACGCTGCGTCCGTCGCTGTGGGAAAAGATCATCGGCGACGATTACATTGAGAAGGCCTTCCGCTACGCGCACGAGGCCGACCCAAAGGCCGAGCTCGATTACAACGACTATAACCTCGAGAACGATGCCAAGCGCCAAGGCGCGATCGCGCTGATCAAGAGGCTCAAGGCGGAGGGCATCCCGATCACCCGCATCGGGCTGCAGGGACATTACACCTTGACCTGGCCGACCGCCGATCAGTTAGCCGCCACGATTTCGGATTTCGCCGCGCTGGTCGTGAAGGTCTCGATCACCGAGCTCGATGTCGACGTCTTGCCGGCCGCCACGCAACAGCAGACAGCCGACGTTTCGCTCCACCTTCGGCAGGACCCGGCGCTGAATCCTTATCCCGACGGCTTGCCCGATGCCGTCCAGCAGCAGCTGGCGCAGCGCTATGCCGACCTGTTCGGCGTGTTCCTGAAGCAGCGCGACGCGATCACGCGCGTGACCTTCTGGGGCGTGACCGACGCGGACTCCTGGCGCAACGACTGGCCGCTCAAGGGCCGCAGCGACTATCCGCTGCTGTTCGACCGCGCCGGCCAGCCCACGCCAGCCTTCCAGGCGGTGATAAAGGCGGCGAGTGATCAGAGCCGCGGGCGATAATCGCGCTCGCGGTACTCGAAATAGTCGAAGTCGGCGTGCCGCGCTGTGCCCGCCATGTCCTGGCAGGCCATGCCGACGAACGCGCCGGTGAAATTCGGATTGCCGGGCTGGGTCGCTTCGTCCGAAAGGATGCTGGCGTCGAATTGCTGCGGCAGGAATTGCCACGCCTGGCCTTCTTGGCGCCAAGCGAAATAAAGTCGCTCGTAATCGACTTCGACGCGCAGATAAAGCCTACCCGGCGCGATGGGCACGGCCGATGTGAAGGCATCGGCCACGGGCTGATCGGGCAGCACCGACATCACGCGCAGATGCTTGCCCGCCTCGTCGCGCGAGACATAGAGATAATGGAACTTGCCGGCGCCGTAATAACAGACCAGCCCCGCCATTTGCTGGAAATGCTCCGGCTCGAACTCCATCGCGGTCTCGGCGCTGTAGCAGAAAGCCTGTTGGCGGCGCGCCACCAACGCTTGGCGGAACAGGCTGCCGATGCTCTCGCGCCCGTAAAGCCTGAGATGGCCGTGCCGCGCGTCGAGGCTGAAGATTTCGTCCGGGTACGGGGTGCGCAGCCATTGGAAATCAAGCGGCAATCGCGGCGCGTCGAAATCTTCGCGCGCGGGCGCGGCGGGAAAGGAATGCGGAGCCAACGCCGGCGCCTCGGCCTCGCTCTCCGCGGTGCCCTGCCCGTCCATCGTGCGCAGCCAGCCGTCCGCGCCCCACACCATCTTCTGGATCGCGGTCTCGCGGCCTAGCACGCAGCGGCCGCGATTCTTGAGCGGCCGTCCGCAGAGATAAGCCATGTAGGTCTCGCCCGCCTGCGTCTCGACCAGATCGGCGTGACCGGCGCGTTGCAGCGCGACATCCGGACGATTGCGCGAACTCAGGATGTACGTATCGGGATGCAGTTCATATGGTCCCGTGATCTCTCGCGCGCGCGCCATGGTCACGGCATGGTTCCAGCCCGTACCGCCTTCGGCTACGAGCAGATAATAGAAACCGCCGCGCTTATAGAGGTGCGGCGCCTCGGTGAGGCCGAGCGGCGTGCCCGCGAAGATGTTCCGGCGCGCCCCGATCAGCCGACACTCCGTATGCGAATATTCCTGCAGAACGATGCCGGCGAACCGGTTGTTGCCCGGCCGGTGGTCCCACAGCATGTTGACGAGGTATTTGCGCCCGTCCTCGTCGTGGAACAGCGAGGGATCGAAGCCACTCGAGTTGAGAGCGATCGGATCGGACCATTCCCCGTCGATGGTGGGGCTCGTCACCAGGTAATTGTGGAAGTCGCGCAGCGAGGCGCCGGAAGCGCCGCCGACCGAAGTGCGGCCGTAGCGCTTCACGTCGGTATAGATCAGCCAGAAGAGGTCGTCGGCGTAACTCAGGCACGGCGCCCAGACGCCGCAGGAATCGGGATCGCCGCGCAGGTCGAGCTGGCTGGCGCGGCGGAGCGGCCGCGTCAGCAACCGCCAATGCACCAGATCGCGCGAATGGTGGATCTGCACACCCGGATACCATTCGAAGGTCGAGGTCGCGATGTAAAAGTCCTCGCCGACGCGCAGGATGGACGGGTCGGGATTGAAACCGCGCAAAATCGGATTGCAGATGGTCGTCATGGACGCCTCATGCTGGTTTCGGCGCGCGCACCAATCCCCACAGCACGCAGGCGCCCAAAAGATCGAACACGCTGAGCGCCACGAAGAACGGCGCGTAGCCGATCCGCGCCACCAAGCCGCCGATCAGCAGGTTGAAAAGCAACAGCCCGAGATTGCCGCAAGTCCCTTGCATTCCGGCCACCGTCGCCACTTCGTTTTTCTTGAACAGATCGGACGCCATGGTGATGACGGTGATCGACAGCGTCTGATGGGCGAAGCCCGCCAGGCTGATCAGCGCGATCGCGGCATAGGGATTGGCGACGAAGCCCGCGAACGCCACGCCCGTCATCATGATGGCGCCCGCGGTGAAGGCCCAGCGACGCGCGTCGATCAACTCCACGCCGCGCTTCTGCAGCGCCAGCACGATCGCCGGTCCACACATGCAGCCGAGATCGGCGGCCAAGAACGGCAGCCAAGCATAAAGCGCGATGTGCCTGAGATCGAAATGCCGCGCCTGGCTGAGATAAAGCGGCAGCCAGAAGGTGAGCGTGCCCCAGGTCGGATCGGCCAACAGACGCGGCAACCCGATGCCCCAGAAATTGCGCGTTCCGAGAAGCTCCCAAAACGATGGGCGCTTGCCGGTATCGCTCAAATGCCTCTCTTGCCCGGAGAGAATGTAATCGCGTTCCTTCGCCGACAACAAGCGGTGCTTCAGCGGCGAGTCGTAAAGCAAAAGCCACACCACCACCCACACCAGACCGAAGCTGCCGGTGATGACGAAAGCGCTCTGCCAATTGTTGAACGTCAGGATTGCCCAGACGACCAGCGGCGGCGCCAGCATCGATCCCACAGACGCGCCGATGTTGAAGATGCCGCCGGAAAGCCCGCGCTCTTTGGCAGGAAACCACTCCGCCGTCGCCTTCATGCCGGCGGGATTGGCCGAGCCTTCCGCCAGGCCGAGCGCACCGCGCAGCCAGGCAAAGCCTTGCCAGCTGGAGGCAAACCCGTGCGCCATGCAGATCAGCGACCAGGCGAGCGCGAAAAGCGCCGCGCCCCATTTCAGCCCCGCGACGTCGAGCGCATAGCCGCACAAGGGCTGCAGCATGATCGTTCCCTGAAAGAAGCCGTTGATCCAGGAATACTGCTGCGCGGTGATGTGAAGCTGCGAAAGGATGGTCGGCGCCGCGACCGCCAGCGTCGAGCGCGTCAGATAATTGACGATCCCGCCCAACATGACGAGGCCGATCATCAACCATCTGAGGCCCGTCAGCTTCATCGCGGGCTAGTGTTTCTTTGTGCGATGGCGCACGCGGCGGGTCTTGTGCGTCACGGCATGCTTGACCGTGTGCCTGTGCCCATTTCTCACCGCCTGCTTGTGCCCGTGCCGCACCACGTGCACGGCTACATGTTTGACCGGTGGCGCGGCAGCCAACTGCATGTCGAACGGTCCGGCGGGCAGGCGCGCGCCGTCGAACAGCGTGCAGATCGGTCCGTCCGCCCAGCAGTAGCGCACACGCGCGGGCGAAAATCCCTTCGGCACCGCGATCGAGATTTCGTCGTCTTTGATCTGCGCCGCCGCATAGCGGCAGCTGGCTTGTGCCACGCCGCACAATTCGAACCCGATGGGATCGCTGGCGTCATAGGCGACGAGTCCGTCTTCGGCGTCTTTGAAGCGCACCACGACGGCGTTTTTTTCCCGACGCGCGTCGACGGCGATGGGCCCTCCCGGCACGATGGTCTCGCCGTAGATCAAGGCGCGGGCCGCGCGCGCCAGCCGCGCGCCGACTGCCTCTTTGTCTGCGGGATGGATGTCGCTGTGGCTGCCGATGTCGATGGTGACGATGAGCGCCGCATTGGCGTCGCCCGCGACCGCTTGGCGCTGTGCCTCGCGCACGCGCGCCCAGCCGGAGTCCTGCGGCTTGACCGGCGGGGCGCCGTAATCGGGAAGCTGCACGATCAGGAACGGCAAATCCGCTGCGAACTGGCGGCGCCAATCCATCATCATGCCAGCGAGCAACGCGCGGTAGGTTTCCGGCTCATCCGTGTTGGACTCGCCCTGATACCAGAGCACGCCGCGCAAGCCGTAATCGCGCAACGGCGCGATCATCGCGTTGTAGGCCATGCCGAGACCCGCCACCGATCCCCAAGGCGCGCGCGGCACCTGGCCGATCTCCGGCGGCACGATCTTGTAATGCCATGGCCCCGCAAGCGGCACGGACGTGCCGTCGGTGAATTTGATCGCGCGATCCTCGGCCGGCCCGAACATGCCGCAGCCGCGATAGGTGCAGAGCACGTTCACCACGATGCTGTTCTCGCCCTCGTGGAAAGTCCCCGCTGCCAGCTCGTAGGAACGCGGCGCAGCATAACCGAAGGTGTTGCCGACCGGCGCGCCGTCGACCCAGGTTTCATCTTCCTCGTTGATGGTGCCGAGCGAGAGCGTCGAGGCCTCGGCCGCCTGCGCCGCCGTCAGCGTCAGCGTGGTGCGATACCACACCGCGCCCACGAAATGGGCGAGCTCCGGCACGTTCCAATCGGTCCAGTAGCCCATGTCGGCGGGGGCGACGGACCAATCGCTGTCGTTCAGCGTGGCGCTCCAAGGCTCTTCACCCGGCGTCGTTGCCACGCGCGCGCGCCACCAATCCTCCCACATCTCGCCCCAGCGCCTGGTCGCGGCCGCAGGATCCTTCGCATAAAGGCTCAAGACATCGAGCTTGTCGTCGAGGCCGCCTTGCGCGCGCAAAGCCTCCCCGCTCATCCAAGTGCGGATGTTCGATCCGCCCCAATCGTCGTTGATCAAGCCGAGCGGCACATGCACGTGCTTCTGCAGGTCGCGCCCGAAGTAATAGCAAGCGGCCGAGAACGGGCCGACGGTCGAAGGCCCCGCCGCCTGCCAGGCGACGGGCGCCGGGAAGTCCGCCAGCGGCGCCGCGCTGATCTTCATGGGAACCGTCAGTAGACGGATCGTATCGTTCGCCGAATCGCGGATTTCGGCGTCGGCGTTCAGCGTGTGATCCACGCCGAGCTGCATGTTCGACTGGCCCGAGCAGAGATAGACGTCGCCGATCAACACGTCGCTCGCCGTCTGGCTTTGGCCCGCGTCGCTGCGCGCCGTCAGCGTGTAAGGCCCGCCCGCCGTCATCGCCGGCAAGCTCGCGTTCCAGTTGCCGGCGGCGTCGGCCGTGGCTTCCGCGCCCGCCCCCGCCAGCGACAACGAGACTTTCGCGCCCGGCACGGCCTGGCCCCAAACGCGAATCGGCACGCCGCGCTGCAGGACAGCGTGATCCTGGAACAGCGTTGACAAGAGCGCTCCATCGGCGAAAGCGGGCGTAGCCAGGAACGCAAGCGCGAAGAACGCGGCGAGGCGGCGCATGGATTTTTCCTTCTCAAGCGTGAACGCGGGCGAAGATGTACGACGAAAGCTCTGCCAACATCTTGCCACCTTTTTTTGTGGTTACAGTGCGGATAACCGCGGGCACGATACTGGTAGCGCTACCGCGGAAACAGTGGTAGCGCTAATCTGTGAACTTCTTCAAGGAAATAGCGCGTGCGGCATGCTGCGCTGCAAGGACGGATGATGCGATGCAGAACCCCGAATCCGCCGCGAAGAATTCGAACGACTCGCGAGGCCGCAGAGCGGGATTCAATCGCCGCGACTGCCTGGCGCTGGCGCTTGCCGCTACCGCCGCAGGCTGCGCGCCGTTTGACTCCATGTACGAATCACTCAGTTCGAAAAAGTCTGCGCCCGACACGCTGAACGGGCTCGCCGAGGCCAAGGGAATGCGCTTCGGAAGCGCGATGGGCGACGGGCCGAGCCACGCGCCGTCGAACGCAATTTTCGGCCCCGACTCGCGCCCCGATCAGTTCACGGACGGACAGCTGCGCGCGCTGTTTGCCGACCAATGCGGTATTCTGGTGCCCGAAAACGCGCTCAAATGGTACTTCTTGTTGCGCGACGGGCCAGGCAACTACGATTTCACCGCCGCCGATCAGGAGATCGCTTTCGCCGAGCAGAACGGCCTCGCGGTGCGCGGTCACACGCTTCTGTGGAACCGCAGCCAGTGGATGCCCGCCTGGGTCAACAGCTACGATTTCGGGACCAATCCCGCGACCCAAGCCGAGCGCATGCTGACCGATCACATCAAGACCGTGTGCAGCCGCTATGGAACGCGCATCTTCTCCTACGACGTGATCAACGAGTCGATTTCGCCGGCGACCGGCGAGCTCGAGGATTCTCTGTTTTCGAAATATCTCGGCTGGAACCTGTTCGACATCTGCTTCAATGCCGCGCGCGCCTACGCCCCGCACGCCCAGCTGGTCTACAATGACTATATGGACTGGGGCGCGGGCCAAGCCACGCACTGCAAGGGCGTTCTCAGGCTGCTCGACTACGCGCGCAAGAAGAACCTGCCGATCGACGCGTTGGGGGTGCAAAGCCACATCGCCGTGGCGAACGATCCGCGCCTCGGCCCCGTCGTGCCGCCCGACGCCGATTGGCGGGAATTCCTGAACGAGGTGGTGGCGCGGAAATTCGATCTCGCTATCACCGAATTCGACGTCAACGACAAGGCCGTGCCCGGCGATTACGCCATGCGCGACCGCGCCGTGGCCGATGTCGGCAAGGCCTGGCTCGACTTGATGTTGAGCTATCCTGAGGTGCGCTATGTCATGGCCTGGGGATTGGTGGACAAATATTCCTGGCTACAGCACACCACACCGAGGCCAGATGGCCTGGCGAAACGCTGCTGTCCTTATGACGACGACTACAAGCCCGTGTTGCTGTGGGACGCCATGGCTGCCGCGTTGCGCGCGGCTCCGGTTCGTCCGGCGATGAATTACGGCTAAGATCACTAGAACCAGGGAGGTGACCATGGATAGCAGCAGGCGCGAGGTTCTGGGCGGCGCGGCGGCTGCCGCGGCAATGGTGAAGCTCGGCGGCGCGGCTTTCGCCAAAGCGCGGCCTTATCGCGTGGGCCTGATCGGCTCCGGCTGGATGGGAAAAGCCGACATCTTCGCGCTGATGCAAGTGGCGCCCGTCGAAGTGGTGGCGCTGTGCGACGTGGACAGCGTCATGCTGGCCGAAGCGCAAAAGATGATCATGGCGTTCCCCGATTCCGTCGCCAAGCAGACGCGCAAGCCAGAATTGTATAAAGACTACCGCAAGATGCTGACCAGGCATCATTTCGACATCGTGATCGTCGGCACGCCCGACCATTGGCACGCCCTGCAGGGCCTGGCGGCGCTGACGGCCGGCGCGCATGTCTATCTCGAAAAGCCGGTCACCGTGGACGTGAACGAAGGCAAGGCGCTGGTTGCAGCCGCGCGCGCCGCGGGCCGCGTCGTGCAGGTGGGCACGCAGCGCCGCGCCTCGCCCTGCCACATCGAGGCGCGCGAGCGCATCGTGCTCCCGGGCAAGCTGGGCAAAATCGGCATGGTCGAGCTGTTCGGGCTTTACCACCAACGCGTGGCGAGTTTTCCGCCGCCGACCACGCCGCCCGCTACGCTCGACTGGGATTTCTATTGCGGACCGGCGCCGCTGGTGACGTACCGGCCCGGAATCCACCCTGTCAATTGGCGCTCGTTCCGCGAATTCGGCAACGGTTACATTGCCGATCTCGGCGTGCATTTCATCGACACCGTGCGTTGGATGCTGGGGCTCGGCTGGCCCAAGCGCATTTCCTGCGTCGGCGGCGTGTTCGTCGACAAGGACAGCGCTTCGACCATCGTCGACACCCAAAGCGCACAATGGGAATACGACAACCTGTTGATGGTGTGGAGCAACCGCGAATGGGGCGTCATTCCGGACGATCCCATCGGCGGCTGGGGCGCCAACATCTACGGCGACAAGGGCACGTTGAGGCTGGGCTCGGTCAACTACATCTTCCAGCCGATCGATGGCGATCCGGTCACCGGCAATGACGACGCGCTGATGCACGACCATCCGAACGACAAGCTCCTGCCCGCCAACGATCATCAGCTGGTGCCGCTGACGCGCCCCAACATGCAGGACTTCGTCGCGGCGATCGAAACGGGGCGGCGGCCCGTCGCCGATATCGAACAGGGCTACATCTCCACCTCGACCGCGATCCTCGCCAATATGGCGATGGACCTGCGGAGGCCGCTGCAGTGGGACGCGGCGAGCCAACGCGTGATCGGCGACGAGGAAGCCAATACGCGGCTCTCACGCCCCTACCGCGCGCCGTGGATCCATCCCGCAGTGCCCGGCTGAGATACGAATCTTGCTCTTGTGGCGGATCGCGCAGACGGTCCGCCATTTCGCTTCGCTTGAGGTGCCTCTATGAAATCGCTCCCATTGCTGCGCGCCCTGCTCGCTTTCGCCATGTTTGCTGTGGTCTCTTCCGCGGCGCGCGCCGAGGACGGCTACGATCTGTGGCTGCGCTATCATCCGGTGGAGAAGCAATATCTCGCCGGCTATCGCGCCGCGGCTTCCGTGCTGGTGACGACGGGAAGCTCGCCTACCATCGCTGCCGCGCGCGACGAATTGGTGCGCGGACTGAGTGGCCTGCTCAACCGGAAGCAAGCCGTCGACGATACGATCCGGCGCGGCGGCACGGTGCTGTTCGGCACGCCGCAGCACTCGCCCACTATCGCGGCGCTTAAGCTGCCGCTCGGCGGTTTGGGCAGCGAGGGCTATCTGATCAAATCCGTCGCCGCGCGCGGGCACAAGCTGATCGTGATCGCGGCCAACAGCGATGTCGGCGTGCTGTACGGCGCCTTCCGCTTCCTCAGCCTGATCCAGACCCGCCGGCCGCTTTCGCACCTCGACATTTCCGACGCGCCCAAGGTCAAGCTGCGAATGCTCAACGAATGGGACAATCTTGACGGCACCATCGAGCGCGGCTATGCGGGCTTCTCGATCTTCAATTGGTGGACGCTGCCCGATTGGGTCGACCCGCGCCTCGTCGATTACGCGCGCGCCAACGCGTCGATCGGCATCAACGGCGTTGTCGTCAACAATGTCGGCGCCCAGCCGGAAATCCTGACGCCTTATTACATCGCCAAAGCGGCGGCGCTGGCGAACACCTTTCGACCATACGGCATCAAGGTCTATTTCTCCGTCCGCTTCAGCGCGCCTATCGAGATCGGCGGCCTGAAAACCGCCGATCCACTCGATCCGCAAGTCGAGGCATGGTGGAAGGCCAAGGCCGACGAGATCTACCGCGCCATTCCCGATTTCGGCGGCTTTCTGGTCAAAGCCAATTCCGAGGGCCAACCCGGCCCGCAGGACTACGGCCGCACGCATGCCGATGGCGCCAATATGCTGGCCGATGCGCTGGCGCCCCATCACGGCGTCGTGTTGTGGCGCGCCTTCGTCTACAAGGACGACGGCAGTGACCGCATCAAGCAGGCTTACAACGAGTTCCAGCCGCTCGACGGCAAGTTCCGCGACAACGTGATCCTCCAAGTCAAGAACGGCCCGCTCGACTTCCAGCCGCGCGAGCCGTTTAGCCCGCTTTTCGGCGCCACGCCGAACACCAATCTCGGGCTCGAGCTACAGATCACCAAGGAATATCTCGGCCAGGCGACGCATCTGGTCTATCTCGGCGCGGAATGGCAGGAGGTGCTGGAGACCGACACCTACGCCAAGGGCGCGGGCTCGACCATCGGCAAGGTGATCGACGGGGAATTGTTCGGCAACAGGCTGACCGCGATGGCGGGCGTCTCCTGTGTCGGCACCGACCGCGACTGGTGCGGCTCACCCTTTAATCAGGCGAATTGGTATTCCTTCGGACGGCTGGCCTGGGATCCGACCGCCTCTTCGCGCGCCATCGCCGAGGATTGGGCGAAAATGACGTTCACGGATAATCCGGCCTTCGTGACGCCTGTGGTCGACGTGATGATGGCTTCGCGCAAGGCGGTGGTCGATTACATGACGCCGCTCGGCCTCACCCACATGATGGGCACCGGCCACCATTACGGCCCAGCGCCGTGGGTGAACAATCTGAGCCGGCCGGACTGGAACCCCGCTTATTACAATCGCGCGGCGGCGGACGGCATCGGCTTCGACCGCTCGCCCGCGGGCAGCGATGCCGTGGCGCAATACTTTCCACCGCTCCGCGAGGAATTCGGCGATCCCAAGACGACGCCCGACATCTACCTGCTGTGGTTCCATCATCTGCCGTGGGATACCAAGCTCGACACCGGACACACGCTGTGGGACCAGATCGTGATCGATTACGGTCGCGGCATCGACACGGTGAAGAAGATGCGCGCCAACTGGGCCAAGCTGAAACCTTACGTCGACGGCGAACGTTTCGAAAAAACTGCGGCTTTTCTGGGTATCCAGGAGCGGGAGGCCGGATGGTGGCGCGATGCCTGCATCGCCTATTTCCAATCCCTCAACAAGTTGCCTCTGCCCGCCGGCTATGCCGAACCGCCGCAGCCGCTGGACTATTACGAAAACCTGCAATTTCCTTACGCACCGGGCCATATTCACTGATAAAATGGGGCGCGTCGCTGCAGTGATCCAGGCGGCGGGCCGGCCGATCCATCGCGGCGCCGACTTAGGAGGCATGGCCATGAAAATCTCGCTCTCGCTATTGACCGTTTTGCTGCTCACCGCTCCCGCCTTGGCGGGGGAACATGCCTGCATCGACCCACAAAGGAGCTATGAAGCCCACGCGCTCGGGTATCACGAGCTGGTCGCCACGAGCACGATGGGAAAGCCACGCCCGCCGGCGCTGATCAAGACGACGTGCTTGGATCTGGAAAAAGGCGATACCATCTCGCTCACCGCCGAGTTCATCTGCGTGGGCCTGGGCGATATCGTCGTCTCGACCAAACCGGACGGCCACCGGGAAATCTGTCGCGTGACGGGCGTCTCCGTCTTCGTGCCGCCCGCGAACGACAAACCCGCAAACAACTAGAGAACAAGAGCATCATCGCATGGGCCGTCGCCGAGCCGGCCTTCGCGGCGCCATGGCCGCCCGCACAAAAAATGTGGCGCATAGGGAGCTATGCGCCACGCACAAACTTTAGGAGGGTGACACCCTCCGCCATCCCTCTCGAAAGAGGGATGGCGGGGGTTTTCGTTGTAACCCTTAGAACGAGCCGCGGAAGCCCAACACAAAGAGGGAACCCGGAGCATAGTAGGAGTGTATTGCGCTTGGGTACATGTCGTAGACGCGAAGCTTGGCCCGGTTGAGGTTCGTGACATCGAACGTCATTTCCGGATCGGTTGGCAGCTCGCCCAACAGCTTGGACAGTTTCAAGCTGGACGACACGTCCAACTCTCCGTGAGAGGCGGTCTTGTACCAGGGTCCCTGGCAACCCGCCGTCGTGCTGGAATAGCTGCTGTTCGGCAAGCATATATTGACCTGGGCGCCCGGGTTGGCCTGGTAATTACTACCCGTGAATGTCCAGGACGCGCGCGCCATGATGCCATCGTTTTCGTAGTAGGCTGTTGCATTGTACTCGAGGGTCGGAACGCCACCGGCGTGTACCGGTGCCGCGCCGCCGCTGTACTGGCTGATGAACGTGGAGTTGGCGGTGACGCCAAAGCCCTTCAGACCATACTGCTCAAGAGCGAAGTCCAGCGGCTGGACATAGTCAAGCTCGAGACCCTCGATGTGCAGGGCACCAGGCAAGTTCAAGGTGGTGTGCATGACAATCGGCGCATTGGCGCAAGCCGATTCCGAAGCGCAGCCACCGTTGTTGAGCGCGAGATTTGCCTGCTGGGTTGACGAAAGGTTATTCCAGGTGATCCCCCACGCCTGCAGCGCCCCGAGCGTCGTGTTGTATTGCGAGCTCCCAGGCCAGCCCGTGATGATCTTGTAGAAACCGGTCAGCCCAATGTAGCCCTCGCCGCCGGTGTAATACTCGCCACCGATGTCGACGTTGTTGGAGAAGTACGGTTTCAAGGCCGGATTACCCAGGGTCGCGTTCTGCGCCAAGACGTCGCCGAAGACGACCTGCGATATCTCCGACGTCGGGTTCGCGCGTCCCAGCGTACGTGATACCGAGGCTCTGAGGACAAGATCGTCGCTGGCATTGTATGAGACCGAAGCGGACGGCAGGAACGATTGCCAAGTGCTCTTGGCGAGAGCCAGGTAATACTCGTTCGGCCACTTGCCGCCGTAGCCGAGGCTTGCGTTTGCCGTGGCGATCGCAGGGTCGAGGGTTGGCGAGTAGATGTTCTCATATGTCTCGACCCAGCGGAACCCGGCGTTGTACTTCAAATCGTGGCCGCCGATGTCGAACTTGCCGTTGACCTCCACGTAATAACCCCAGTTCTTCTCTTCAAATATGCCAGTATTGTAGTTTCCGACCGTCCCGGTCGCGAAGGGGTATGGATACTCCAGGCGGCCGTCGAGCGGATTGATCGCCGGCGTGAAGGCGGCCATGGAGTAATTCTTCCAGTACGCGTAGTTCGTCATTTTGTAGAACGCTGACTTATTGCCCGTGACCCACCCGCGCGGTCCCGGCTGCAGCATTTGAGGAACCGACGCCTCGGGCACAAGCGAGCCGAGCCATGTCAACGTCCCGGTCTGGCCGGCGGTGTAGCCGGTGCCGTATCCCGGATAGGTTGGAACGGTCACCCCCGGCACACCGGCGAGAGCCGTACCCGGGGTCGGCGTGTTCATGCCGTAGCACCCGAGGTAATTCTGACCCGGGATGTTGATGCTCGGACCATCGCCGCAGACTGCGTTCTGCCAAAGCTGACCGCCCGCGGCGGCTAAGATACTGCGGCGGACGTCGTCAAAGGCACCGCCCACTTTGACGGAGAACTCGTCGCCGCCGTAGGTCGCGTCGAGATGGTAGCCGTAGGTCGTGGTGTAACGGTCTTCCAACGCAAGGTCGAGGCGGCCAGACCCGACAGGCGAAGTGGATGATTGCTCAGACTGCACCCAACCGTAGATGTTCGGATCGTTCAGGTTGAGGTTGGTGGTGACGAGCGGATAGTTTTGGTTGACGTTGTTCCACGTGGCCCACGCGCCTCCGGCTGGAGCCGCCGGACCGCTCGTGCCTGCTAACGTGCCCGCTACATAACCCTGGCTTGGCGGAGTCACGGCCAAGAAGTCCGACTGATCGCGGAAGAAGTGGCTGCGCGTCACATAACCCTGCACATCAATCGTCAGCATGTCGATGGGTTGCCATTCCCCGCCTGGATTCAGCGAGAGGAAGTCCTCATGCTCCACGTACGGGCGGTATTCCAGGAAGAATGACGGGTTATAGAACGTGGCCGATGTCAACACGTCGTTGCTGTTGACGGTCGCGCCCGTCGGAATCATCAGCGTCGAACCGGTACCGCTGCGGAAACCCTGGTCCATGTCGCTGCGGTTAAAATTGTTGACGATGCGGCCGAAGATCGTATCAAGGTAGAAATGCAGGTCATCACTCGGCCGGTATTCGAAGGACGCTACCGCATTGGCGCGGTCGCGCGAGCCCAACTCGAACATTTGGCGGCCCAGACGCGGCATCATCGCGTTGCCGAGCTGGATTCCCGTCACGGCAGGATCGTTCGCCGCGAGCCATGCCGCATTGATCGGCGTGCCGGCGGCATAATAGGTGCCCGCAGGCTGACCCGGGATCTGAATGTTCACCGCCGCCACAGACGGATTCTGCTGCAGGCCGGGGATCGTTGCCGGCAGCGACCATTCGTTACCGCCGACCATATTAATGCCTGAGCCGGAGTAGACGCACGCCGGGCATTGCGCAGCGCTCAACCCCATCGTGTACCAACCGGCGTTACCGTCTTCCCAACCGGTCGTGTACATGTTGTTGTGGACGAGAAGGGCGCCAACGAGGACGCCGAACGGCCCTTCGGTGTCGCTGAATAACACACTGCCGCGTTGACCGAACGTTGCGCCTTGCGAGTAATCCGTGCCCTGCAGATCATACGTGAAGTGCATACCTGGATTGTCGAACGGACGCAGGGTGCGCATGCCCACGTCGCCAGCCAGTCCGCCTTCGATCATGTCGGCCGTTGGCGTCTTCGCAACCGTCAACTGGGTGAACAGTTCCGTCGGGAACATGTTCAGGTCGACTTCGCGGTTGTTGGTGTTCTGATCGGTCGCGCCGGACGAAGCCACAGCAATCGGCGCGCCGTTCAACAGGATCTTCGTGAAGTTCGCACCGAGGCCGCGGATCGCGACCTGCAGGCCTTCGTTGTCTGCTTCACGTGTGATGTTGATACCGGGAATGCGGTTCAGCGCTTCGGCGACGTTCGCATCCGGAAACTTGCCGATGTCTTCGGCAAACACCGAATCGTTGAAGCCGACCGAATTGCGCTTGAAATTCGTCGCGTCCTGCAAGCTTGCCCGGTAGCCGGTGACGACGACCGTCTCGACGCCCTGATCGGTGGCTTGCGCGATCGCTGGCGTGGCCGTGAGAAGCAGCGAAGCCGCTCCTACCAGGATCGACGATCCCAGCAGCGCGGATTTCGTGCGCGTGATATGGCTGTGTCGTGTAAACATACTCGGTTCCTCCCCGCTTGTGCCGCATTTCTAGGGCACGCTCGTGCTCTTACTCACCGTCCCTGCGTCAGACAGCACCATTCTAGATTTGAATTTTTCTAAAAATGGTAACGCTCCCTCGCCGGGATGGTAGCGGTACCATCCTGTATTCTTGTGTCCCCATCCGGTCAAGAGATTGGGCACGTTCCGAGATAGCTTGGCGTCAAAGAATTCGGAAAGGTTGCCCATAAGCCACGCTGTGTAGCCTCGGTTTCTTGGCTTGAAAGCCCAGACGATGCACGATCGCAAATCACTTGCAGAAAATATGTGCTGGTGCCGTGAACCGCGCCGCTGGTTCGTCGCAGCAGGGCAGCCTAACGGCGTAAGGGCGCGGTTGATTCGCGCTCGATCAATTTGTGCGGGACAAGCACGTTGCGCGGCTTGGAACGCTCACCCGTCCGATTGCCGTAGATGTTGCGGCAGATTTCATCGATGCTGATGGCGGCGATTTCCGAGATCGGCTGGCGTACCGTGGTCAGTTCGGGCCAGACGGCGCCGGCGATGGTGTCGTCGAACCCGACCACGGAAAGGTCTTTGGGCACGTCCATCCCCTTGCGATGGGCCACCGACATCGCGGCGGAAGCCATGTCGTCGTTGCTGGCGAAGATCGCGGTCGGCAAAACCGGCGCGGACAACAATTGTTCGCCAGCTTCAAGGCCCGAGCGGTAGCTGTTGAATCCTTGAACGATCACAGGCTCTTCGACCATACCGCCGGCGTCGCGCAAGGCGGCCACGAAGCCCAACAGGCGCTGGCGGCTCGAAGTGTGGCCGGGATGGCCTTTGACGAAGCCGATACGCGCATGACCGAGCCCGATGAGATATTGGGTCATCTCATAGGCAGCCTTGAAGTCGTCAATCCCCACGCAGGTGACTTCGCCACGGAAATGCCCGGTGGCCACCGCAACGATCGCGGTGCCCACTTCGATCAGTTCGGCGATCAGCTCCGAGGATTCGCTGATCGGCGCGGTGAGCACCATGCCGTTCAACCCGCCTTTGATCAGCTTGCGCACGGCATCGGCGGCGATGACGGGATTGCCGGCCTCGCATTTGTCGACCACAAGCTGGGCGCCGTTGCGTCCGCTGCCGTCGAGCGCGCCAATCAGAAATTCGCTGAAATAGGCGACCGACGGATTGTTGTAGAGCAGCCCGATGCGCGCTTCGGCTTGGCTCGCCAGGCTGCGGGCAGCGCGGTTGGGCAGGAATTGCAGCTCCTCGACCGCCTTGAGCACTATGGCGCGGGTCGCCGGGCGCACATTGGTCTCGCCGTTAACCACACGCGAAACCGTCGTTTTGGAGACGCCAGCGTGTTCCGCGACGTCGTAGATCGTGGCGACGGTCTGGCCTTTTCGACGGAACTTGTGGCCTGCCTTCAGCTCGGCCCGCATTACAATCACCCCGCTGCGTCCCAGGCGGAGCATTTTCTGCCCTCGCGGCGCCCGTCGCAAGGGAATTGATGCCACGGGCCGTACGGTGTGCCACAGGACCCCCCGCGCGGCCGGGGACGCTGGTCACCTATAACGCGCACGAAGCAACCTCTTCCTCGCAGCTATGGCGGCGGCGCCTGGAGAAAGTCCGTAGACGGATAATATAGCGGCTCGCCTGACAGTGGCTCCATCTACAGCAGTTCCTTGCATCACGCGCCCGCGCCGCATTCTGGAAATAGGCATCGGCGATCGCCCCGAGAAAGCAGTTCATCGCCTCGTCGACGCTCTGAATCTGACGCGCTGCGGAGCACACGCGACCGGGCGGTCATGCGGTAGCGGGTTAAATGGCAGGGTACGATAGGGATGGACGTCGATTGCGACTATGCCGCAACTGCGAAATAAGCGCCACACCTGGCGGAAATGCGCCGTTTTTCGTGTCCAGAGCCCTGGATGACGGCCTTCCAAATGATTACAATGTGGACCAAAGCTTACGGGTCCGCCACGCGACAAGCTTGTGGCGAACGGCTTGCGGATTCGCTTCGCTTTTAGGCATGATGGTCTTCTGACGTGCCGTGGCTGCTGGAGGCGGCGGTGCGCCTTTTGGATTGCTCCGGCTGGCATGGCATCGGCTTTCTCATGGCGAACTTCGATAATGACGGGCGTTCCTTGGCACAAGCTTCGGTAAAGGGCACGGTTAAATGGTTCAACGCGGCCAAGGGATACGGTTTCATCACACTTGAAAATGGGGGTGACGCGTTCTGCCACGCTTCGGCGCTAGCGGCGCTCGGGACGCCCAATCTGCCGCAAGGCGCAACCATCGTCTGTGATCTGCAGGAATCGCCGCGCGGGCTGCAGGTGGTGACGGTTCATACCGTCGACACCTCGACCGCTGATCCCACGCCGACGCGCCGGCCAAGGCGCGATTTTGGCGAGGGCGGACGCGGCGGCTATGGCGGCAACGACCGTTTCGGCGGCGGGGACCGCTTCAGCGGCGGTGGAGACCGCTTCGGCGGCGGCGGAGACCGCTTCGGCGGAGGCGGTTATCGCGAGCGCGAGACCGGCCCTTCCGGTCCCATGGTCGAAGGCAAGGTTAAGTTCTTCAACGACCAGAAGGGATTCGGCTTCGTCATGCCCGACGGCGGCGGCGGCGATGTCTATATCCACGCGAGCGCTTTGCGCCGTTCGGGGATCGCGGCCTTGGAGCCGGAGCAGCGCGTGCGCTTCTCCACCCGCCAAGGCATGAAAGGCGTCGAGGTCGACCGCGTTGAAGTGATCTGACGCCACCCCGCTAGTGCGAGGCTCTTCGCGGGACGCAGGCCGGTCACGCAGCCGTGACGGAGTGTTGCCCTTGTTTGCCCACAATCCGTACTTAAGTGTTGCTTATCCAGGCTGGGTTGCTCGGGTGCAGGGGCATGCGTTCTCCGACAAGCCGCCGGACTTTGCCTTGCGCCGCCGTTGCGGCGCGTTCCAAGCCGGCATGCCCGAGAGCTGGAGCCTCCGGTGTTCGCACGCTTAGGCGCGTTCGTCAGTGAATTATATCAACGCGCGATGCCGCGCTTCTGGCTCGCGATGAAGCCGCAATACCAGTGGGCGTTCGGCATCGCCGCGGTGGTGATCCTGTGGCTGCTCACCGGGCTGGTGCGCTTCGGCACGCATCCGGCCAATGCGGCCGAGGCCAAATCCGGCGACGGCATCACCGTGCGCGTGGCGCTACTCGTGGCCCAGCCGCACGACGCCACCATCCTGGTGCGCGGCCGCACCCAGGCCTTGCACGAAGTGGACGTGCGCGCCGAAGTCGAAGGCGTGGTCAAGGCGCTGCATTTCGAGAAAGGCGATCGCGTCAAGCAAGGCCAGGTGCTGTGCGAGATCAAGCTCAACGACCGCGGCGCGCGCATGGACCAGGCCGAAGCGCAAGAGGCGCAGGCGAGCAAGGAACTGCAAGTCGCCCAGGAACTCTACAAGGAAGGCTTCCGCTCCAAGACGCAACTGGCACAGGCCACCGCCGCCTACGAGGCCGCCAAGGCGGGCACGGCGACGATGAACATCGAGCTCGCCAACACCAAGGTGCGCGCGCCCTACGACGGCGTGGTCGACGACCGCTACGTCGACGTCGGGGACTACATGCGCGTCGGCGACAAGTGCGCGATGGTCATCGCCCCCGAACCGTTCCTCGCCGTGGGCACGGTCAGCGAAGAGGACGTCGGCCAGATTTCCGTCGGCACACCGGCCACCGCCACGCTGGTGACCGGCGAAACCGTCGAAGGCCATGTGCGTTTCGTGGCGGATCACGCCGACCAGACGACGCGCACCTTCCGCGTCGAAGTCGAGCTGCCCAATCCCGACAACAAATTGCGCGACGGCGTCAGCGCCGACATCCGCATCCCGGTGAAACGGCTTGAAGCGCAGCACATCTCGCCGGGCATTCTGGTGCTCGACGACGCGGGCGCGGTGGGCGTGCGCCTCGTGGCGGGCGGCGTCGTGCATTTCGCGCCGGTGCGCATCATCTCCGACGGCCCCGAAGGCATGTGGGTGGCGGGGCTGCCCGAAAAGGCCGACGTCATCATCGTCGGCCAGGAATTCGTTACCGACGGCGAACACGTCAAGGCGGTGCTGGACAAGCCGGGAGTCGCCTTGTGACCGCCATCGTCGAATGGGCCGTCAAGAACACGCGTCCGGTGTTGGCGCTGTTCGTGGTCGTCTTCATCGCCGGCATCGTCGCCTTCGTGACGATCCCCAAGGAATCCGATCCCGACATTCCGATCCCCTATATCGTGGTCAGCGTCGATTATCCCGGCATCAGCCCCGAAGACAGCGAACGGCTGCTGGTCAAGCCGCTGGAAGCGAGCCTGCGCTCGATCGAAGGCATCAAGAACGTCACCGCGCGCGCCTATCAGGGCGTGGGCGTGGTGATCCTCGAGTTCAACGTCAATTTCAACAAGCAAAAGGCGCTGGAGGACGTGCGCGCCGAGGTGGAATCCACCCGCCCGCGCCTGCCGCAGGAAGCCGATCCGCCGGTGGTGCGCGAGTACAACACCGCGGCCTTCCCGGTGATCACCGTGGCGCTGTCGGGCGACGTGCCGGAGCGCACGCTGCTGCATCTGGCGCGCAACCTCTCCGACGACATCAAGACCATCCCGAGCGTGCTGCAGGCCAATCTGTCGGGCGCGCGCAACGAGCAGCTCGAGATCACCATCGATCCGGCCAAGCTCGAAAGCTACGGCATCACCGAGGCCGAGATCTTCGACGCCGTCAGCAACAACAACCAGCTGATCGCGGCGGGCTCGATCGACACCGGCCACGGCAGTTTCGCGGTGAAGGTTCCCGGCGTCATCGAAACGCCGCAGGACGTGCTCAGCCTGCCCATCCGCTCGTCGCCCGATTCCTCCGTCACGCTCGGCGACGTGGCCAATGTGCACCGCACCTTCTACGACGCCGACAGCTACGCCATGATGAACGGCCAGCGTACCATCGCCATCGACGTGTCGCGCCGTACCGGAACCAACATCATCCAGAACAACGAAGCGGTGCGCGCCCTCGTCGCCAAGGAACAGGCGCATTGGCCGGCGGGCGTGCACGTCACCTTCATGGGCGACCAGTCGACCTTCATCCGCGATCAGCTGGGCTCGTTGTCGGATTCGATCCTGCTCGCCATCCTCTTGGTGATGATCATCATCGTGGCGGCTTTGGGAATCCGCTCGGGCCTCTTGGTCGGCGTGGCGATCCCGACCTCGTTCCTGATGAGCTTCATGGTGCTCAACGGGCTCGGCATGACGCTCAACTTCATGATCATGTTCGCGATGCTGCTGGCCGTGGGCATCCTGGTCGACGGCGCGATCATCGTGGTCGAGTACGCCGACCGCAAGATGACCGAGGGCCATCCGCCGCGCGAGGCCTTCGCCGAAGCTGCCATCCGCATGTTCTGGCCGGTGGTCAGCGCCACCGCGACCATGATCGCCGCCTTCCTGCCGATGCTCTTGTGGCCGGGCATCGCCGGCAAATACATGAGCTATTTCCCGATCACGCTGATCATCGTCTTGAGCTGCTCGATGATGGTGGCGCTGATCATCCTGCCGGTGCTGGGCGGCATCTTCGGCAGGCCGCCGCCGCGCGATGCGGTGCACGAGAAATCCCTCGAGGCCTCAGAAACCGGCGACTGGCACGAGATCGCTGGCATCACCGGCTGGTACGCGCACCTCGCCGAATGGTTGACGCGCATTCCGGGCAAGGTGGTGCTGACCGCGATCGGAGCGGCGATCGCCGTCATCACGCTGTTCGTCTTCTTCAACCACGGCACGGTGTTCTTCGTCGACACCGATCCCGACGAGGCGAACGTCTACATCTCGGCACGCGGCAATCTTTCCGCCGCGGAGAAGCGCGATCTGGTGATGGGCGTGGAGCGCCGCATCGAGGGCGTCGACGGCATCAAGTACATCTACGCGGTCAGCGGCGGCGGCATCGACAGCGACGTGCCGGTCGACACCGTCGGCCAGGTGACCGTCGAGTTCAAACCCTATGCCGAGCGCCGTCCTGGCAAGCAGATCATCGAGGAGATCCGCAAGCGCACCCAAGGCATCGCCGGCATCCGCGTCGAGGTGGCCGAGCCGCAATCGGGGCCGTCCGGCGGCAAGGACATCGACATCGACGTGACCTCCGACAATTACCCCGCGCAGGCGCAGGTGGTGGACATGGTGCGCCGCCATCTCGACGCCCAGCCGGAACTGCGTGACGTCGAGGACACGCGCCCGCTGCCCGGCATCGAATGGGATCTGCAGATCAACCGCGAGATGGCCAGCCGCTTCGGCGTCAACGCGCTCGAGATCGGCACCGCCGTCCAGCTCGTCACCGACGGTATTTTCGTCGCCCGCTACCGTCCCGACGATTCGGACGACGAAGTGGACATCCGCGTGCGCTATCCCGACCGCGCGCGCGGCATCCACGCGCTCGACGGCTTGCGCGTGGCCACGCCCGGCGGCGGCATGGTGCCGCTCAGCAATTTCGTGACGCTGAAGCCCGCCCAACAGACCAACATGATCGAGCGCAAGAACGGGCACCGCATCTATCACGTCCGCGCCAACATGAAGCCGAACACCATCCTGCCCAATGCCGAGCAGGCCAAGCTGCAGGCCTGGCTCGACAAGCAGAATTTCCCGCCCGACGTGCACGCCGTTTTCGGCGGCAACAATGACGACCAAAGCGAGACGTTGGCGTTCCTGGGCGAGGCGGCGTGCATGGCGCTGTTCCTGATCGCCTTCGTGCTCTTGGTGCTGTTCAACAGCTTCTATCACACCTTCCTGATCCTGGTGGCCGTGGTGATGGCGATCATCGGCTCGCTGCTCGGCATGCTGGTGATGGGGCAGACCTTCTCGCTGATCATGACCGGCACGGGCATGCTGGCGCTGGCCGGCATCGTGGTGAACCACAACATCGTGTTGATAGACACCTATCACCGGCTGGTGCTGTCGGGCATGGAGCCGATCGAGGCGGTGATCCGTTCGAGCGCCCAGCGCTTGCGCCCCGTTTTCCTCACCACCGTCACCGCCATCGGCGGCCTGTTGCCGATGATGTTCGCGATCGAGATCGACTTCTTCAGCCGCAGTGTGACCATCGGCGGACCGATGCCGATGATGTGGGTGCAGCTGTCCACCGCGGTGATCTTCGGGCTCGCCTTCTCGAAGATGATCACGCTGGGGCTGGTGCCCGCGATGCTGTCCTGGCCGACGCGGATCAAGGAACGGCGGCTGGCGCGGGCCGAAGCGCGCGCCATGTACGGACGCACCGCGGGCCACATCGCGCGCGGCGGCATCGAAGGCGCAACCGAGCCTTCGCCGGCGGAATGATCAGCCGGAGCGGAACCGGCGCAAGGCCTGTTCCAAGCCGCTTTCATAGGCGTCGATGAGTTTGTCCCAGACGGCATCGGCCGCTTCGTCGATCTGGCGGCGGCGTGGATCGGCATCGAACCAAGCGATGGTCCGCCGGATGCCTTCCGTGAACGGAACTTTCGCCACGTATTCCGGCACGAAGCGCTTGATCTTGCTGTTGTCGAACACCACGCTGACGGCCTTGTCGCCGGTCAGGCCGCCGATTTCCTCCGGGATGCAGGCGCCTAAAAAATCCGATGGAATATGAATAATCTTCGCCTCCACGCCGGCGGCCTCGGCGGTGATGCGGGTGAACTGATCCCAGCTCATCGCCTCGTCGCTGGTGATATGGAAGGCGTGGCCCACCGCCTGCGCATGGCCCAAAAGTCCGACCAATCCCACGGCGAAATCGCTGTTGTGGGTGATGACCCACAGCGAGGTGCCGTCGCCCGGCACGATGATCTTCTTGCCCCGCCGCATGCGGTCGAGCGCGGTGTAGGACTTCTGCCAGGAATTCACCGCCAGCACGATCTGCGTGTCGCCGTAAGTGTGCGAGGGGCGCACGATGGTGACCGGGAACCCCTCTTCGCGATAGGCCCGCAACAAGCGCTCTTCGCAGGCGATCTTGTCGCGCGAATACTGCCAATAGGGATTGGCCAGCGGCGTCGATTCCGCGATCAGATAATGGGAGACCGGCTTCTGATAGGCGCTCGCCGAGCTGATGAACACGAATTGCCGGGTGCGATCGCGGAACAGGCGGATGTCGCTTTCGATATCGGCAGGCGTAAAAGCCCGCCAGTCCACCACGGCATCGAAGTTGAGGCCGGCCAACGCCCCCGAAACGCCCACTTCGTCCGTCATGTCCGCCGTGATCGTGCGCACGCCTTCAGGATCGCCGGCGCGCTGCCCGCGTCGAAGCAGCGTCAGATCGATGCCGCGCTCCACCGCCAACTTGCTGACGGCCGTCGAGATGATGCCGGTGCCTCCGATGAACAGGACTTTCATGGCTATTCTCCCGCCGCAAGCGGCGCTGCGCGCGCAATGCCCGGCACCACGTCGGGATCGCTTTCGACCTCTTTGAGGCGTTCGCGCGCCGCCGCGGCTTCTTTCTGCTTGTTCCACATCGCGGCGTAATGGCCGCCGCGCGCCACCAGCTCGTCGTGCCGGCCGCGTTCGACGATGACGCCGCGGTCGAGCACCAGGATTTCGTCCGCATCGACCACGGTCGACAAGCGATGGGCGATCACCAGCGTGGTGCGGTTCTTGGACACCTCTTGCAGCGCGCTTTGGATTTCGCGTTCGGTATGGGTGTCGAGCGCCGAGGTCGCTTCGTCCAAGAGCAGGATCGGCGGATTCTTGAGGATGGTGCGGGCGATGGCGACGCGCTGCTTCTCGCCGCCGGAAAGCTTCAGCCCGCGCTCGCCCACCAAACTGTCGTAGCCGCGCGGCAAATCGCGGATGAACTTGTCGATCTGGGCGTGGCGCGCCGCTTCCTTGATCTCGGTCTCGCTGGCGCCGATGCGGCCGTAGGCGATGTTGTAGCGCACCGTGTCGTTGAACAGCACCGTGTCCTGCGGCACGATGCCGATGGCGGCGCGCAGCGAGGCTTGCGTCACGTCGCGGATGTCCTGCCCGTCGATCGTCACGCGGCCCGATTTGATGTCGTAGAAGCGGTAAAGAATGCGCGAGATGGTCGATTTGCCGGCGCCCGACGGGCCGACGACGGCGATCGTCTTGCCGGCCGGCACGGTGAAGCTGATGCCCTTGAGCACGATGCGCTCGGGGTCATAGGCGAAGACGACATCCTCGAAGCGGATTTCGCCGCCCGCGACGCGCAGCGCCGGCGCGCCCGGCTTGTCTTTCACCTCTTGCGGCTGATGCAAGAGATGGAACATCGCGTCCATGTCGATCAGCGCCTGAACGATCTCGCGATAGACCGTGCCCAGAAGATTGAGCGGCACGTAAAGCTGGAGCAGATACTGGGTCACCATGATGAAGCCGCCAGCCGTCATCTTGTGGGCGGCGATCTCGAACACCGATAGAACCATGGTGGCGGCGATCCCCAGCGCGACGATCGCCGCCTGGCCGGTGTTCAGCACCGACAGGGAAATCTGCGTCTGGATCGACGCATCGGTGTATTTCTCCATCGATTTGTCGAAGCGCCGCGTCTCGTGCGCCTCGTTGTTGAAGTATTTCACCGTCTCGTAGTTGAGCAGGCTGTCCACCGCCTTGGTCGAGGCCTCGTTGTCGCTCTCGTTCATGACGCGGCGGAACCGGATGCGCCAGCGCGTGATGGCGAAGGTGAACCAGGTGTAGGCCACCACCATCACCAGCGTGATCAGCGCGAACCAGATGTTGAACAGCCAAGCCAGGATCGCCATGTCGAGGCCGAGCTCGAGGAAGGTCGGAAAGATCGAGAAGATCGCCCACGACAACAGCGTGTCGATGCCCTTGGTGCCGCGGTCGATGACGCGCGACAGTCCGCCGGTCTTGCGTTCCAGATGGAAGCGCAGCGACAAGGTGTGGACATGGGCGAAGGTCTGCACCGCGACCTCGCGCATGGCGTGGTATTGAACCTTGGCGAAGACGCCGTCGCGCAGCTGCGCGAAGGCCTGCATCGCCACGCGCGCGACGGTGTAGGAGACAACCAGGCCGAGCGCGAACGCGATGACGAGCGCGCGGCCGCTGAGCGCGTCGTCGATGCGGCCGTAGAGATACGGCACCAGCACCGTCGCCACTTTGGCGAGCACCAGGCAGACCAGCGAAACCACCACTCGCGCCTTGAGGTCGAGGCGCCCCTTCGGCCACAGATAGGGCATCAACAGGCCCATTGGGCGGAAAGAGGGCGTGCCGTCGCCTTCTTCGATCGGGGGACCCGTCATCTCAATGCCCCATATTGGCGCCGCCGAAGGTGAAATAGCCGGCGATCAGCGCCGCCAGCGCAATGAGGCCGATCACGATGAGCCAACGCGGCATGGGGGCGCCTTTTTCAGATAGTCATTTTCCACGAATCTGTTTAGGAACCTGCGCGTCTTCCTGCAACCCCGTTCGAAGTCATGGAAAACAAGAAGCTTTCCATTTGCGTGTTTTGCGGCTCGTCCCTCGGAACCAATCCGCGCCACGCCGAGGTGGCCGAGAAACTCGGCCGGTTGATCGCCGCGCACGGCTTCGCGCTGGTGTTCGGCGGCGGCTGTCCCGGCCTGATGGGGGTGGTGGCGCGTGCGGCGCGCGACGGCGGCGCCAATGTGGTGGGCGTGCTGCCGGAATTCTTGCGCTGGGTCGAGCGGCCGTCGGAATGGGAGCATGAGCTGATCTTCACGCCCGACCTGCAACTGCGCAAGACGCGCATGCTGGCGATGGCGGACGCCTTCGTGGTGCTGCCGGGCGGCGCGGGCACGATGGACGAGTTCTTCGAGATCGTCACCTCGGCGCAGCTTCATGTTCTCAAAAAGCCGATTCTGGTGGTGAACACCGACGGCTATTTCGCGCCGCTGCAGGCGCTGCTGGAGCATCTGGTGGTCCAAGGTTTCGCGCGACCGGCGATGCTCGATACCTACCGCATCGTCGACACGCCCGAAGCGGCGATGGACGCGATCGGCCATGCGCTAAGCGCCTCCGCGCGCGAATGAGCGGGCCGCCGGCCCTTCCAATCCCACCAGGATCAACGCCGCCCAGACGCAGCCGAAGGCCACGGCGTCGCCGGCGGTGAACCTCTCGCCCAGCGCGGCCGTCGCCACGATCAGCGTGATGCTGGGCGAGAGATATTGCAGGAAGCCGAGCGTCGACAGCCGCACCCGCCGCGCTCCCGCCGCGAACAGCGCCAGCGGCACCGCGCTGATCGGTCCCGCGCCGACCAGCATCGCGTCGATCCACGCCTTGGGCGAGGGAAACGCGCCGCTGCCTTGCCAGGCCCAAAAGCCGATGGCGGCGGCGCTGAACGGCAGCAACAGGCAAGTCTCGATCATCAGCCCGTCGAGCGCGCCGACCGGCGTCAGCTTGCGCATATAGCCGTAGAAGCCGAAGGAGACGGTGAGGCCGAGCGCGATCCACGGCACATGGCCCACCGCCAGCGTCTGCAGCGTCACGGCGATCGCCGCCAGCGCCAGCGCCAGCAGGCGAAAGCGCGACAGCCGCTCGCCCAACAGGATCACGCCGAGCGCGATCGACAACAGCGGGTTGATGTAATAACCGAGCGCCGCTTCCACCAATTGGTGTGTCGATACCGACCAGATATAGATCGTCCAATTGGCGGTGATCAGCAGGCTCGAAATCGCCAGCGCGCCGAGCAGCTTCGGCCGGCGCGCGATCGCGAGCACCGCGCCGAGGCGGCCTTGCGCCGCCGTCACGCCGATCGCGAACAGCGCGCTCCACATGAGGCGATGGGTGGCAAGCTCGAGCGGCGGCACCGGGTCCAGCACATGCCAATAGAGCGGAATGATGCCCCAAAACGTATAAGCCGCGCCGGCATAGAGAATGCCGGCCGTCTCGTTCGGCGGTTTGACTTCGCGCGTGTCGGACATACAGCCACTCTAGCGGTTCGCACGGACTTGCGCGCACCTTAGCCATCAAACCAGTCATGCGAAACGCGCACGTTCACACGCCTTCGCGCAGCAATTTGTAGGCGATCGAATCCGCCAGCGCCTCGAACGAGGCATCGACGATGTTCGCCGACACGCCGACGGTCGACCAGCGCTCGCCCTTGCCGTCCTTGCTTTCGACCATGACGCGGGTGACCGCTTCGGTGCCGCTGGTCAGGATGCGGACTTTGTAGTCCACCAGCTCCAGATCGGCGAGCATCTCCGAATAGCGGCCGAGGTCTTTGCGCAGCGCCTTGTCGAGCGCGTCGATCGGACCGTTGCGGCTCTCGGCGACGGTGTGCAGCGTCTCGCCGCCGACCTTCAGCTTGACGCTGGCTTCCGAGACGGTGATCAGCGCGCCTCTGGCGTTGTGGCGGCGCTCGACGATGACGCGGAAGGAGTCGACCTCGAAGAACTCCGGCACCTCGCCGAGCGCGCGTCGCGCGAGCAATTCGAACGAAGCCTCCGCGCCGTCGTAGGAGTAGCCGAGGAATTCGCGGCGCTTGACCTCTTCCAGCATGGTCGCAAGCCGCGGGTCCTTGGCGTCCACGTCGATGCCCGCGTCGGCGAGCCGTGCCAGCAGATTGGAGCGGCCGGCCTGATCGCTGACCAGAATCCGCCGCGCGTTGCCGACCAATTCCGGCGGCACGTGCTCGTAGGTGCGCGGATCCTTCTGCACGGCGGAGGAATGCAGCCCGCCTTTGTGCGCGAAGGCCGACGGTCCGACATAGGCGGCGTGGCGGTGCGGCGCGCGGTTGAGGATTTCGTCGAGCAGGTGCGAGATGCGGGTGATCTCGCGCAATTGCGCCGGCGAGATGGCGGTCTCGAATTGATCCGTATACGGCGCTTTCAGCAGGAGCGTGGGCACCAGCGAACACAGGTTGGCGTTGCCGCAGCGCTCGCCCAGCCCGTTGAGCGTGCCCTGGACCTGCCGCGCCCCGCCGCGCACCGCCGCCAGCGACACCGCGACCGCCTGCTCGGTGTCGTTGTGGGCGTGGATGCCGAGCCCGGCCTCCGGCAATTCGAGCTTCACTTCGCAGACGATCTCGTAGACGTCCTCCGGCAGCGTGCCGCCGTTGGTGTCGCACAGCACCAGCCAGCGCGCCCCGGCCTCGTGCGCGGCGCGGAGGCAATCGAGCGCGTATTCCGGATTGGACTTGTAGCCGTCGAAGAAATGCTCGGCGTCGAACAGCGGCTCGCGCCCCCTGGCCTTGACCGCGGCGAGCGACTCGGCGATGGCGTCGATATTCTCCGTACGCGGAATTTCGAGCGCCACGTCGACCTGGAAGTCCCAGGTCTTGCCGACCAGGCAAACCGCCTCGGCCTTGGCCTCAAGCAGCGCGGCGAAGCCCGGATCGTTGGAGACGCTCCGTCCCGCGCGCTTGGTCATGCCGAAAGCGGTGAAGCGGGCGCGGCCGAGCGGCGGGCGGTCCGCGAAGAACGCCGTGTCGGTGGGATTGGCGCCGGGCCAGCCGCCTTCGACGTAATCGATGCCGAGGCTGTCGAGCGCCAGCGCGATCTGGCGCTTGTCTTCCACGGAAAAGTCCACGCCCTGGGTCTGCGCCCCGTCGCGCAGCGTCGTGTCGAAGAGGTAAAGACGTTCCTTGGTCATCGCACGCGGCTTTCCATGGCGGCGGCGCCAGCGCGCGCAACAGATCGAGATGATCGTCGGGGTCGATGCCGGCATCGACCATGGCGCAGATCGTCGCCGCGAGCACTTTCAGGGCACGGACGCGCTTGCGGACCGCGGCTCTGCGGGCCAGCGCTTCCGCCGACCAAGCGCCGTGTTTCAGAGCGTTGGTGTTGCCCGGCGGAGCACCCGCCTTCGCCTGCCGGCGCGGCAAGCTCGGCTTCGCCTGGCGGCGCGGCAAGCCCGGCTTCGCCTGGCGGCGCGGCAAGCTCGCCTTGCATGCTTCGGCAAGATAATTGTTCTGCGAAAACGCACCCCTCCCCCCCTCTAGGGTGGAACGCTTGCAAGACGCATTTGCCTTTGGCTTGGGGTTTCGCCGCGGCAGACGCGCCAAAGCCGCCGCGATGACGGGAGTCAGCGGATGTTTGAGGTCGGACGTGGCAGCCTCTTCGTACATCTTCTAGATGTAGGAATGAATTCACCGACGACAAGGGGGCGGCCCGACAAAATTCTCCGTCCTGCGTCCGCGCGCCGCAGCCCCCCACCCGACGCATTCGCTGACGCGACTGCGTCGACCTCCCCACCAGGGGGAGGTTATTCGAGTTTAACGCCGTCCAATCACCTCCCCCTCGTGGGGAGGTCGGAATGTTGCGAGCGCAGCGAGCGACATTCCGGGTGGGGGGAACGCTCATCGTTTCACCTCCCAGGTCGTCGTGCCGTCGGCGTTGTCTTTCAATACGATGCCCTGCGCGAGAAGTTCGTCGCGGATGCGGTCGGCTTCTTTGAAGTTGCGTGCTTTGCGGGCGGCATTACGAGCGTAGATTGAGGCTTGAATGCCATCGCTTTGGTCGGATGAAATTTGATCAACTGTAATCCAACCACTCGCAGTGATCTTCGCGACCAGGCCCAGTTCTTTGAGACTATCTGCTGCCTCTTGCGCTTCTTTTCGGCGACCGTTCGCGATCATAACTCTCATTCGGTCGATCGCACTCTTCGCTTGAAGTAAAGTCGAGCCGGTTAAACCCCAACCAACCGTGTCCAGGTCGTATGCCCCAACTGTATCCAAACTAACGAGCCCAAGGAACTCAAGGCTTTCTAAAAACGCCAACTCAGCAGCTTCCGACAGATGTGATTTCGAATGAAGCTCTTGCAGCACCGTAATTGCTCTTGGCGTATTTAAGTCGTCACAAAGTGCTTCGAGAACTTCTGGGTGGGGCACTGCGGCGACCCCTAATGCGCGTCTCTTTCGGAGTTCGGCGTGAGCTTTCGAAATAGCCAAGCCGCTACACCATTGGAACATCCGGCTACGAAGTTCCGAGAGCCGTTCTCTAGTCCAGTTAATAGGCTGGCGATAATGGGTCTGGAGCATCGCCAGGCGAATAACTCCCCCCGCCCATGGGCCGCCGAGGGTTTGAGTCTCTAGAAGCTCGTAATTCGTCACAAAATTCCCCAGGCTCTTCGACATCTTCTCGCCTTCGACCTGGAGGAAGCCGTTGTGCATCCAGAGGCGCGCCAGCGGATGATTGTGGTGCGCGCCTTCGCTCTGGGCGATTTCGTTTTCGTGGTGCGGGAACATCAGATCGATGCCGCCGCCGTGGATATCGAAGGTCTCCCCGAGCAGCGCATCGCCCATCGCCGAGCATTCGATGTGCCAGCCGGGCCGCCCGCGTCCCCACGGCGAAGGCCAGCCGGGCGTTAGATCGTCCGACGGTTTCCACAACACGAAGTCCATCGGATTTTTCTTGTAGGGCGCCACCTCGACGCGCGCGCCGGCCAGCATCTCGTCGAGCGTGCGCCGCGCCAGCTTGCCGTAATCGGGCTTCGACGAGACGTCGTAAAGCACATGGCCCTCGGCCGCATAGGCGTGGCCGGCGGCGATCAGCGTCTCGATCATCGCGACCATCTGCGGCACATATTGCGTGGCGCGCGGCGCGAAGGTCGGCGGCAAGCAGCCGAGCGCGGCGACGTCTTCGTCATATTGCTTGGCGGTCGCCGCGGTGATCTCGGCCCGCGCCGCTTCCACAGCGATGCCGCGCGCCGCCGCCACTTCCGCCGCGCGCGCGTTGATCTTGTCGTCGATGTCGGTGACGTTGCGGACGTAGGTGACGTGCTCCGCGCCGTAGAGATGGCGCAACAGACGGAACAGCACGTCGAACACGATCACCGGCCGCGCATTGCCGATATGGGCATAGTCGTAGACCGTTGGCCCGCAGACATACATGCGCACGTTCTTGGGATCGAGCGGCGCGAAATCCTCCTTGCGGCGGGTCAGCGTGTTGTAAAGGCGAAGCGTCATGGGCGTGTTCTTACATGATTTGCGGCGTCAACTGGGTGGCCCGCAGTCGTGGGCCATGACATTTTTTTGGATTTTGGGCGAGCAGAAGGGTCTTTGCGGCGGTTAGCCGCAAATCGAAATCCGGCAAATGAGGCGGCCAGCCTTCAAATAAACCGAGGTCACGCCGTTTTCCCTTCCAGCCGCGCCAGAGCCCCGGCGCGCCCGATCAGAGGTAGCAGCTTTTTCAGCTCCGGTCCATGCTCGCGGCCGGTGAGCGCCAGGCGCAGCGGATGGTAAAGCGCGCGGCCTTTCAGCCCGGTGGCGGCGGCGACCGCAGCGGTCCACGCGGCCCAGGTGCCCTCGTCCCACGGCTCGGGCGGAAGCAGCGCGGCGGCCTTGGCGGCGAACCCGGCGTCTTCGATGGCGGGCGCGATGGGGCCTTGCACTAACGTCCATATGTCCGCCGCGTCGGCAAAACGCGACAGGTTCGGCCGCGCCGCTTCCCAGAACGCCGCCCCGCCGCCGATGCCTGCGGCGGAAAGGCGCGCCGCGACCGCCTCATACGGCAAGCCGTGCAGCAGCTTGGCGTTGAGGTTCGACAGCTCGGCCGGATCGAAATGGGCCGGCGCGCGGCCGATCTTCTCCATCGAAAATTCGGCGACCAGCGCGGCAATATCCGTGTACGGAACGATGGGGTCGGAGGTGCCGGTCTTGGCGAGGTAGCTCACCGCCGCCAGCGGCTCGATGCCGTCCTCGCGCAACAGTTTCAGCGACAGCGAGCCGAGGCGTTTCGACAACGCCTCGCCGCCGGCGCCGACCAAGAGCGGATGATGCGCGAAGGCCGGCGCGGCAGCGCCGAGCGCCTCGAACAGCTCGATCTGCACTGCGGTGTTGGTGACGTGATCCTCGCCGCGGATGATGTGGCTGATGGAAAAATCGATGTCGTCGACCACCGAAGGCAGCGTGTAGAGGAAGCGACCGTCCTCGCGGATCAGCACCGGATCGGAAAGATGCGCGGTGTCGATTTCGACCTCGCCGCGGATGAGATCGCGGAACTTCACCTTGCTTTGCGACAGCTTGAAGCGCCAATGCGGCCGGCGGCCTTGGGCTTCGAGCTTGGCGCGGTCCTCGGCGGTGAGCTTCAGTGCGGCGCGATCGTAGACCGGCGGGCGGCCTTGCGCGATCTGGCGCTGGCGGCGACGGTCGAGTTCGAGCTGGCTCTCATAACAGGGGTAAAGCCGGCCCGTGGCTTTCAGCGTTTCGGCGGCGGCCTGATGCGCCGGGGCGCGTTCGGACTGGCGCGCAAAAAGATCGTGCGCCACGCCGAGCCAAGCGAGGTCTTCGATGATCGCGGCTTCGTATTCCGGTTTGGAACGCTCCGTGTCCGTATCGTCGATGCGGAGCATGAACTTGCCGCCGTTTTTCTTCGCGAAAAGGAAATTCAAGACGGCCGTCCGCGCATTGCCGACATGCAGCAAACCTGTGGGCGACGGGGCGAAACGGACGGTGGTCATGGCGTTCGGCCTGGGGTATCGACCCTGACAAAGAAAAGCCATACGGCCAGACTACACACCTGCGTTGTCATTGTTCGCATGACACATAGGGGGAAGCAAATGAAAGCTCTCATTTCCGTGCTAACCGTGATACTCTTTGTGACAGCAAGCCATGCGAGCGACACGGGTGCCGCGCAAGGCGTCAACCTAGCAACATCGCCCAAAACTGCAACGCCGGAACTAACGCGCAACCTCACCCTTACCGCGCCCGTCGGCGTGTTGGCGGAAAGAACGCTGCAAAGTCTCGCACCAAGTTTTACAGAAGTAGAACGCCCCACGTTCATCGGAATGAGGGGACCGAATCCGCCATTAACGGTCTTAGCATTCGCGACTACACCAGAAAACGCAGGCTACCCCGGCTTATGCAAAGCAACAGTGATTTTTGTCGATTTCGATCCGGTCAATCGAACCGAAACGGCGGATTCGGATTCGCCGGCCGTCGCCAAATCGATAGACACCGAAACGGTTTTCAAAGTGGTCGACGACCCCTCGCCGCTTCCGGATATGTGGAACGATCAGTATGGGGCAAAGCTTGAAGGCGAATGCAAGAAAGCCGGCAGAGTGATCCCGAGCGAGAGCGGCAATTTTGGAGAGGTCGCGTTCTTTTCGCTAAGAGATACGCCGGAATATCAAGCATGGCTTGCGGTGCGTACGTTGCAACTTGCGATCACAAAGGCCGGCAGCCCGGCCTTGCCCAAGATCAAGTGCCTGCCGGTGTCACCGATTGTCGATAGGCCTCCCGAATGTGCCAATCCATCGAATTTGATGCATGCGCTCGATTTGGCAAAGCTGATAACGGTGAGTTTCCGCCCGTGCCCGAAGAACCCGCAACGCTACTGCACAACCGCCGAATTCCTCAGATGGGGACAAGGCAACATGCAGAAATATTGGCAGGTCGACATCGAAGCGAAAATCAAGATCCCGGACCGGGCTGACGCAGATGTGAGCCAAATATGCGCAATCACGGTTTCGGACGCGGTCATGATCGCCGACTGATTTATGCTACATGGCTAAAAGTCTCTCGCATCCCGGAACGCATTGGTGATCGGATAGCGTCGATCCCGGCCGAAATTGCGCGGGCCGATTTTCACGCCCGGCGGGGCCTGGCGGCGCTTATATTCGGAAACGTAGAGCAGATGCTCGACGCGCCTCACTGTCGCCGGCTCGAAGCCTTTGGCCACGACCTCCTCGAACGACATTTCCTTCTCGACCAAACATTCGAGAATGCCGTCGAGGATTTCGTAAGGCGGCAGCGAATCCTGATCGGTCTGGTTGGCGCGCAACTCCGCGCTCGGCGGCTTCACGATGATCCGCTCCGGGATGACGCGGCCCGCTGGCCCCAGCGCCCGCGCGGGCAGCGTCTGATTGCGCCAGCGCGCCAGGCGGAACACCTCCATCTTGTAGATGTCCTTGAGCACGTTGTAGCCGCCGCACATGTCGCCGTAGAGCGTGGCGTAGCCGACGCTCATCTCGCTCTTGTTGCCGGTGGTCAGCACCATCGGGCCGAACTTGTTGGAGATCGCCATCAGGATCAGCCCGCGGATGCGCGACTGGATGTTCTCTTCGGTGGTGTCCGGCGCGCGGCCCGCGAACACCGGCGCGAGAATCTCGCCGAAGGTCTCCGCCGCGCGCTCGATCGGGATGGTCTCGTAAGCCGTGCCGAGCAGCCGGGCGCATTCCTCGGCGTCCTCGAGGCTTTCGTCGGAGGTGTAGCGCGAGGGCAGCATCACGCAGCGCACCCGCGCCGGCCCCAGCGCGTCGACGGCCACCGCCGCCGACAGCGCGGAATCGATGCCGCCGGAAAGGCCCAGCACGACGCCGGGAAAGCGGTTCTTGTTCACGTAATCGCGCAAGCCCAGCATCATCGCGTGATAGACGGACTGCGAGCGCTCTTCGGCCGGCGCGCGCTCGCCGCGTTCGCACACCCAGCCAGCGTCCTCGCGCCGCCATTCGGTCAGCGCGACCGTCTCTTCCCACGCCGGCAGCGCCCAGGCGAGCGAATGATCGGCGTTGACCACCAGCGAAGCGCCGTCGAACACCAGCTCGTCCTGCCCGCCGACCTGGTTTAGATAGACCAGCGGCCGGCCGGCTTCCGTCACGCGCGCGGCGACGAGGTTGAGGCGCAAATCCTCCTTGCCCGCCTCGAAGGGCGAACCGTTGGGCACCAGCATGATCTCGCCGCCGGTTTCGGCGAGACACTCGACGACTTCGCTGGTCCAGATGTCCTCGCAGATCGGAATGCCGAGGCGCACGCCGCGTACCAAAAGCGGGCCGGTCAGCGGGCCCGGCGCAAAGACGCGCTTCTCGTCGAACACGCCGTAATTGGGCAGATCGCGCTTATAGGTGCGCGCCAGAACGCGCCCTTCGTCGAGCACGGCGACGGCGTTGTAGAGCGTGCCGTCCTCGCGCCACGGCGTGCCGATCAACACCGCCGGCCCGCCGTCGACCGTGTCGCGCGCCAAGGCTTCCACGGCCGCGCGCGCTTCGTCCTGCAGGGCGCGCTTGAGCACCAGGTCCTCCGGTGGATAGCCGGTGATGAAAAGCTCCGAGTACAGAATGATGTCGGCGCCCGCGGCCTTGGCGCGCGCGGCGCGGGCTTTCGCCAGATTGCCGTCGATGTCGCCCATGATGGGGTTGAGCTGGGCAAGCGCGATTCGCAAACGGTCCGTCATGGGCGTGGTTTAGCGCGCAATGGGCGGCGGGGCCAGCGTTGCATCGGGTCTATCAGATCAACCCAAGAATCAACCCTCCCCTTGAGGGTCGAGACCGCGCCAGCGGGCGAGCGTCGAAAAATCTAAGCGCAGCGAAAGATTTTTCGGGGAGGGGTATTGCCCCGACCACAACGCTCGCTGCGCTCGCGTAGCCCCCACCGAAGAATTGCTACGCAATTCTTGCTCGCACGCGGCGCTACTCGCCCCCCTTAAGGGGAGAGCGAAGATGCGCTCAATTCGCCGCGGCGTAGACCTCAAGTTCTGCCTGACCGCGTTCGCCGGTGCAATGCTGTCGGTCATCCGTCGCGGTAGGATCACGCGACACCTTCCGACCGGTCTCTTGCGTCAATGCTGTTCGGTTTCAGCTTCATGCGCTGGCTTACAATCTCGCCAACTTCATACGGACGTTGGCATTGCCGGAGGCGGCCAAGCACTGGTCGCTGATTAGCCTCTTGGGACAAGCTCGCGAAGATCGGTCGAAGATTGTCACGCACGCCCACTACACCACATTCCAGATGGCGGAGGTCGCGGTGCCGAGCCAATTGTTCGTGGAGATGTTGCGATTGACAGACCAGCTGCGACCAAGAATGACTCAAGCTTAAAAATCAAGAAAACCTGATGCATCATGACGAGGGGGGAGTGTGTCCGTGTGTCAACAAAATCTAACCGAAACAGGCTCCCTGTCGCGTTTCTGGGCGTCGCCTGGCCGCTGGCTGCAATGTGGGCGGCCCCACCAACTTCAACGAACCCCAGAAAGGGACTATCGTCCGCTTCTACCCTGGGTCATCTGGGGAATATCGGCTTAATAGGGGCAAACTTCTAGAAGGAGAGTGGAAATTGAAATCACTTCTGAAGATGACCGCGACTGCTGCCGTAGTGGCAGGCGCGGCATTGTTGGCCTCGGCACCTGCCAATGCGCAGGTGGGCATCCATGTTGGTATCGGTGGGCCGGGCTTTCATGTCGGCGTGGGCGTGCCCGCTTATTACTATGGGCCCGGGTATTATCCGCCTGGCCCGTGTGACGCCTATACCAACTACTACGATGGCGATTGTGGTTACGACGTTTACAACGGTGAGATTTATCTCGATGGCCAGTATATAGGCGGTCCGCACTATTATCGTTGGTGGAACGATCAACCCTACTTCTGGTATCGCGGCGGCTGGCACACTTGGGACGGTTGGCATCGTGTCCACTTCAACTGGAGTCACAACGAAGGCTGGGGCTGGAAAAACGGTCATTGGGATCGCCGCTGGGGAAATCTTGTATTTCGGGGTCACGGCGGTCCTGGTGGCCCCGATCATGGCGGTCCTGGTCCTGGTCCTGGTCCCCATCCCCATCCTTTTAACGGTGGTGGTCCCGGTGGCCACGGGGGTCCCGGCGGCCATGGTGGTCCTGGTCCCGGTGGCGGCGGGGATGATCATCACCCACACCCATAAATAGTTGTGTTCCTACGCAAAAGCCTCAGAGAGCAGTCTCTGGGGCTTTTGCGATTATAGCAGTCAAAACGTTCGCTGCGCTCGCGTACCCCCCACCGAAGAATTGCCGCGCAATTCTTGCTCGCACGCTGACGCTACTCGCCCCCCTCAAGGGGGAGCAGAAATGCGCTCAATGCGTCGCGGCCTCGGCTAGGCCGGCTCAAGCGGCTTGGCGCGACGCAGCCAGGGGTCTCCGCTCTTCCGGACATAGTTCGCGAACACGTACGGCCAGGGGATGATGATCAGGAAAATGACCGCCAACAAACACTCATAGGCGGTCTCGGTCGTGGCGGCGTCCATGCGATGCGAATTCCACAACGGCAGCGCGACGCGCAACAGCCAGATCGCTTTCCAAATCACCTCGAAAAACAACAGCGGAAGCATCGCGAGGGGATAGCGCAGGCCCAGCAGAGCCAAGAGCCCCATGGCACCCAGCATGGCCACCACGACGCCCTGCATCAGCTCCCATGACTTCGCGAGATTCAAGATCGAAGGCCAAACGGTCAGGCCAAGCCCGACAACCAGCAAGAGATAACCCGCCCGCAGAAGATTGAGGCGGAACAAGGACACCTCGCCCATCGTAAACTCCTCCCTCTTAGGCAATTGTCAGCGTGCCGCCAGAGCTCAGCGCCGTGGCGATGGCACGGCTCGGCACGAGATTTTAGCAAAATCCGGCGCGTTAGGGTCTGGGCTCAATTCGCCGCGGCGTAGGCCTCGAGGTCCGCCCGGACGCGCATGCCGCCCGTGTGCTCCGCTGCCTCGTCGATGGTCAGCGCGGTCGAGAGCGCCTTGCGGGCCTCTTGCGGGCGCACCAGCGGCGGTTTGCCCATACGCACGGCGCGCACGAAAGCGCCCACCGACTGGCCGAGCGGATCGCCCATCTCCAGCGGCTTGAGCGGCCTTGGAGTGGTGTTGACCACCTTGCGGGTGAGAAAATCGATCTCGACGACGCCGTCGGCATAGACCGCGCGCATGCCGCGCTTGCGCTGCTCGGCGATGCGGCTCGCCTCGAGGCGGGCGACCGAACCGTTGTCGAACACCACGGCGCAGGCGACTTCGTCGGCGAACGGACCTTGCAGGACGCGCCCGCGCGCCTGGACATGGCGGACGCCGCCGGGGATCAGCTGATGCACCAGATCGAGATCGTGGATCATCAGATCGAGCACCGCGCTGACGTCGGCGCCGCGGCCGGTCCACGGCCCCTTGCGCCAGCACGACACTTCCAGCGGCGCTTCTTCGTAATCGAGCAGGCCGGTGTCGGCGAAGACGAAACGCTCCTGATGGCCGACCGTCAGCACATGCTTGGAGCGCTCGGCCAGCGCGATCAGCGCGTCGGCCTCTTCTAGGCTGGTGGCGATGGGTTTCTCCACCAGCACATGGGCGCCGGAATTGAGGAAGGCGCGCACGATGGCGGAATGGGTCACGGCGGGCGAGCACACGCTCACCAGATCGACGCGGCCGAGCAGCTCGTGCCAATCGGCGACGGCGTGGACGCCATGCGCGGCGAAAGCGCCCTTGCGCACCTCTGGCGAGGGATCGGCGATGGCGGACAATTCGACGCCTTCGATCCCGCGATACTTCGAGGCATGGTGGCGGCCGAAGGCGCCGGCACCGATCACCGCAGCTTTGAGCAAGCCGTCCGCTTGTACGCACCGCATGCTGGCTAACCCCCAGATTCGCAACATATAAGGGGGACTAGCCGGGCCGGGCGCGAGTCATAAAATGTTTCGGCTTGTTACACCTAGCCGGCCGAAAGGCTTAAGATCGCCCATCGGCATCGCCCAAATCGTTAAGGAGCCCCAGATGGGCCGCGAAAAAAACCACGATATCCGCCTGAAAAGTCACCCGTCGGGCCTGCCGACGCCGGACAATTTCGAATTGGTCGAAAGCGAAATCCCCTCGCCCGGCTACGGTCAGGTTTTGGTCCGTAACCTTTATATGTCGGTCGATCCCTACATGCGCGGGCGGATGAACGACCGCAAAAGCTACGTGGCGCCCTTCCAGATCGGCGAAGTGCTGCAAGGCGGCGCGGTGGGAAAAGTGGTGGCCGCCAACGGCAACAGCCGCTTTCGCGAGGGCGACACCGTGCTCAGCATGTACGGCTGGCGCGAATGGTTCGTCTCCGACGGCGAAGGGCTGCGCGCGGTGGACGCCAGCGCGGTGCCGCTGCAGTCCTATCTCGGGGCGCTGGGCATGCCGGGCCTGACCGCTTATGTCGGTCTGCTGCAGATCGGCGAGCTGAAAGCGGAGGACCGCGTGCTGGTGTCGGCGGCGGCGGGCGCAGTAGGTTCGATCGCCTGCCAGATCGCACGCAACCAGGGCTGCGAGATCGTGGTGGGCATGGCGGGCACGGCGGAGAAATGCGCCTTCCTCACCGAACGGCTCGGGCTGAGCGCGGCGATCAACTACCGCGAGGCGGAGGCTCTGCCGGCGGTGATCGGCGAGGCGATGCCGGGCGGCGTCGATCTCTATTTCGACAATGTCGGCGGCAGCCAGCTCGAGGCGGCGCTCGACAACATGCGCCAAGAGGGGCGCATCGTCGCCTGCGGCTTCATCGAACAATACAACGCGACCGAGCCGCCGCGCGGCCCGCGCAATCTGATGAACGTCATCAGCCGCCGTCTGACCATGAAAGGCTTCATCGTCAGCGATCATTTCGATCTGCTTGACCGCTTCACCCGCGAGATGACGGAGTGGATCGTCGATGGGCGCATGATGTGGCGCGAAATGGTCTATGACGGGATCGCGCGCGCGCCCGAGGCGCTGATCGGTCTCTTTAGCGGCGCCAATTTCGGCAAGGCGCTGGTGAAGCTGGGCGAAGAATAGCCCTACTTCTCCTTCCCGCTCGCCAACAGCGTGGCGAGGGCGGCCAGGATCAGATAGGCCAGCATCAAGGGCGCCAGGCCGATGACCAGCGCGCCGGCAAGGCCGGTGTAGAAACTGCACGGCATCCAAGGCACCGCCGTGCCCAGGACCAGGAGCTGGATGCCGACGAGCGCCGCCAGCCCGAGCAGAACCGGCAGCAAGACCGGACCCAAGGCCTCGGGCCGCTTGAGGCGCTCGAGCCGGATGATCCCGGCGGCGAGCTTCAGCCGCGACAGCGCCGAACTCAGAAAGATGAAGGCCAACAGCCAAGTGAAGGACGCGGCGAAGATGCGCCCGCCGTCGAGCCCGCAGTTGCCGAGCTTGTCGGCCATCGCGCTCTGGCCGGGAACGGCAAAGGCGACAGCCGCTTCCAGCGCGTCGATCAGCGAGCCGGAAAGATGGGCCGGCGCGAACACGATCTGGTCGATGAAGCTGAGCACGACGAAGACGGCGAACACCGTCTCATTGAAATCGGGAAGCAGATGCGGCGGCTTGAACCGCGCCAGCGGCGGCAGCGGCGCCGAGGAAGCGCCGAACCCGCCGATGAACAACAGTCCCATCGCCAGAAAGAGAAAGACGCACACCGCCAGCGAGGGCAACACGACGGCCGGATCGGCGCCCGCCGCCAGCGCCTGGGTGATCGCGAGCGCGCCCGCGTACAGACAGACCAGCACCCAGCCCTTGGCCAGAAGACGCGCCGCGCCCATCCCCGCCCTCCCGCTAAGGCGTCATGCCGAGGCCTTGAACCTGGCGTCGCGCTTGGCGCCGATGCTCTCCGCCAAGAGGAACGCCAGCTCCAACGCCTGGCTCGCGTTGAGACGCGGATCGCAGCGCGTGTTGTAGCGGTCGTGCAAATCGCTGTCGGTGATGTCCTGCGCCCCGCCCATGCATTCGGTGACGTTCTGTCCGGTCATCTCCAGATGCACGCCGCCCGGGAAGCTGCCCTCGGCGCGATGCACCTCGAAGAAGGTCTTGACCTCGCGCAGAATGCGGTCGAACGGTCGCGTCTTGTAACCGGTGTGGGATTTGACGGTGTTGCCGTGCATCGGATCGCAGGACCACACCACTTTGAAGCCTTCGCGCTGCACCGCACGGAGCAGCGCCGGCAGCTTCTCGCTCACCTTGTCGGCTCCGAAACGCGCGATCAACGTCAGCCGGCCGGCCTCGTTCCGGGGATTGAGGATCGCGACCAGCCTGAGGAAATCGTCTTCGCTCAGCGTCGGGCCGCATTTGAGGCCGAGCGGGTTCTGGATGCCGCGCGCGAATTCGACATGGGCGCCGTCGGGCTGGCGCGTGCGGTCGCCGATCCACAGCATGTGGCCGCTGGTCGCGTAGTTCTCGCCGGTGATGGAATCCTGGCGCGTCAACGCCTCTTCATACGGCAACAGCAGCGCCTCGTGGCTGAAGTAAAACGACACCCCGCTGGTCTGATGCTTCACCGCTTCCGACAGCGAAAAGGTCCTGAGGAACTGCGAGCCTTCGCTGATCCGCTCGACGATGGCGAGATAGCGCTGCAACAGGTCGGGATGATTGTGGTCGTCGATGAACCAATGGCGCGCGCGCGACAGATCGGCATAGCCGCCGGTGGCGAAAGCGCGCACCAGATTGGCCGTCGCCGCCGCCTGGAAATAGGCGCGCAGCATGCGCTCGGGATCGGGCGTGCGCGCCGCGGCGGTGAAGTCCTCGCCGTTGATGATGTCGCCGCGATAGGACGGCAGAGTCACGGCGCCGCGCGTCTCGCTGTCGTCGGAGCGCGGCTTGGCGAACTGGCCGGCGATGCGACCCACCTTCACGATCGGCAGGTTCACCGCGAAGGTCAGGACCATCGCCATCGAGAGGAAGACGCAGAACGTGTCGCGGATGTTGTTGGCGTTGAACTCGGCGAAGCTCTCGGCGCAGTCCCCGCCATGCAGCAGAAAGCCCTTGCCTTCGGAGACCTCGGCGAGCGCGGCTTTCAGGCTGCGCGCCTCGCCGGCGAAGACCAGCGGCGGCAGGGTCTTCAGACGCGCCTCGACGGCCGCCAGCGCGGCCTCGTCCGGATAGGCCGGGACCTGGCGGATCGGCAACTTGCGCCAGCTTTTAGGGGACCAGCTGTGGGCCACGGAAAACTCCCTCGGGGCCGTGGATATAGGCGAACGGACGGTGGTTTACCAGCGCGGCGGCACGGTGTGGTGAACGAGGTGAAAGCGGCTCAGTCCCAAGATATGGCGTGGGTTAAGCCGAAAGGCATACTGCTATTTGTTTTCGAGTTTTGAGAGGCGATATTATACTTGACAAACCCATCGCCATCCTCGGGTCAGTCTTCGATTTCCGCCCCCTCTCCATTGAGAGCCACACAGACACGCCTCGCAATTGAGCGCGGCTCGTCTGTACCCTGAAGGGAATTGGGTTTCTTTCCAATCAGAGCCCATTTCTGTTTCGGCTGGCCGAGCTCTGTGAAGTCCACTAACAAGGTCCAATATCCCGGCGCGTCCTTGATGGGTGGTGGATTCTTTTGATTCGGGCCTGTGTACGTTGCGACCTTTATTCCGTGACAGTGATTGTCTGTGGCCAGAGCGCTCACGATCTCTGCTTCAAAATCACGCACTTCCATTCGAGAATTGGAGATACACGCTTCTTTTGATAGCTGATCGGGACACGCGCCTTGAGCATAACTCGCTGCATAATCTACTGACCACCAGTCATCGATGATTACGTGTTTGGACGTATCCTTTGGCTGACACCCTCCAACGAGAGCGGCGGCACTTATAACGACGGCAACAAGCGCTGAGCGGTTCATTTCTTTGAGGTTGAGATTGGCGGCTTCGCCTTCGCGATCTTCCTTAGCTTCTTCTCAAACGCAGCTTTGTCCTCATCGCATTCAAGACGGCGCGCATGTGATTCAAAGTGACGTTTCACTGCAAACCTCTCCTTAGCTCTGACCTATTCTATATCATTGACCTGTCTTTACACAGCCTCCTTCGCCGCAAACGTAATCCGCCCTACCTTCCCCGCCTTCTTGTGAGGCCGCGCGACGATCTCCACGTCGCGGTCGAAAGCGGTGAGGAAGCCCATCAGCCGTTCGACGGAATATTCGCGGAAATGACCTTTGAACAGGCGCGAGACTTCCGGCTGACTGATGCCCATGCGCTTGCCCGCCGCGGCCTGAGTCAGTTTGCGTTGGTTCGCCAGACGGTAAATCTCCGATACGATCTGCGCCTTGAGGAAATGCGCTTCGGCATCGGGCAGGCCGAGATCGGCGAAGATATTGCCGCTTCCCGCTTCGATCTTGGCTTTCATCTCTTGCTCTCCCAACGCGCCGCATGATCGGCCTCGGCATCGCGCAGGCGGCGCTTGATCAAATCGATGTCGCCCTTCGGCGTCGCGATGCCGCGTTTCGCTTTCTTCTTGAAGGCGTGTAGCACGTAAACCGCCTCTGCGAAGCGCACCGTATAGACGGCGCGGTACGTGTCGCCGTCGAAATTCTCCACCAGCTCTATTGTTCCGCCGCCCAGCCCCTTGAGCGGCTTGGCCGAGGGCGGATGCTGGCCCGTCTGCGCCAGGAACAGTTCGAAGCCCAGCCCGTCCTGAACGCGCGCGGGAAACTCCATGTAATCGCGCTTGCTCGACCCAACCCACAGCAAAGGGCGCAACGGACGGGTGAATTTCAACGTGGGCATTATGAGTATATCCTCATAAAAAGTCAAGACGCCAAAACTTCGTCGACTTATGTCCCATGCTCGTCGCGCCGGCGGCCATTCCTATCCCGGCTTGGCCGTGATGCGCAGTTCGACGCGGCGGTTGCGCGCGTCGGCGACGCCTTGGCCGGTCGCGATCCTGAGGTTCGCCGCGCCCATACCGTGCGCGGAAAGCCGCGCCGGTTCCACGCCCTGTTCGGCCAGCGCCGCGGAAACCAGCTCGGCGTGCTTTTGCGTCGAAACGAGAGCGCTCGCGGTGTCGGCCCTGGTGTCGGTGAAGCCGTTCACTTGCACCAGCGTGTGATCGAAGCGGCGCAGCGCCAGCGCGACGGCCGCAAGCAGGGCGCCACCCGAAGGCTTGAGCGACGCGGCATCGAACAACAGCGCGTCGGGCAGCGTCACCACAATCGCCTCGCCTTTGCGCGCCACGGCGACGCCGCGCAGGCGATGGCGCAGGTCGCCTTCGAGGCCGTCCATGTATTTGTCGACGTCGGCGGGCTTGAGCGGGCCGGCGCTGGCGACGCTTTGCGGAACGGGCGGTGTCGGCACCGCCGCGGGCATTCTGCGCTGGGGGACGGCCGGACGTGCGACGGAAGGAACTTCCCTTGGGGCAGGCTGCTCGCTCTGGCACGCGCTCAAGATCAGCGCCAGCGCCGCAAATATCGCGCACGCCGGCAGCGGACTTCGGCGAAAAGCCGTGGCATCATCGTGCCTCATAGGGAGAATACCATGCAATTGTTCGATCTGAGCGGCAAGGTCGCGCTCGTCACAGGGTCCACCAGAGGCATCGGCCTTGCCATCGCCACCCGCCTGGCCGAGCACGGCGCCAAAGTCGTTGTTTCGAGCCGCAAGGCGGAGGCGTGCGAGGAGGCGGCTTCCGATATTAACCGTCAATACGGCAAGGGCGGCCGGATCGCGGTGCCGATCCCGTGCAACGCGTCGCATAAGGAGCAATTGCAGGCGCTGGTCGACGGGGCGCGCGCCGCCTTCGGGCGGATCGACGTGCTGGTGTGCAACGCGGCGGTCAATCCCTATTACGGGCCCAGCATCGACATCCCGGACAGCGCCTTCGACAAGACGATCGCCGTCAATATTCGCTCGGTCATGTGGCTGTGCCAGATGGTGCTGCCCGAGATGGTGGCGCGAAGGGAAGGCTCCATCATCATCGTCTCGTCGATCGCTGGTCTCGTGGGACTGGAGATGCAGGCCACCTACGGCATGACGAAGGCGGCGCATTTCCAGCTCGCGCGCAACCTCGCGGTGGAATACGGACCGTACAACATCCGCGCCAATTGCATCGCACCGGGCGTGGTGAAGACCGATTTCGCCCGCGCCTTGTGGGACAAGCCCGAGGCCGAGGACTTCGTCCGCTCGACGCCGTTGCGGCGCTTCGGCGTGCCCGACGACATCGCCGGCGCGGCGGTGTTCCTGGCCTCGCCCGCCTCGGCCTGGATGACGGGACAGACTATCGTGATCGACGGCGGGTTAATGGCGGGATAGGTTTCGCCCATTGTTCACGGAGAGCGTCATGAAAGCGAGAAGCATCGCCGTTGTCGTACTGTTTGCGGCCGCTGTGGCGCACGCCCAGGACAATCTCTTCGCGCACACCGACTGCAAGAAAGCCGCGACGCAGATGGACATGGATTACTGCGCCGGGCTCGACTTCAAGGCAGCCGACGCCCAGCTCAACGCGCTCTATCGGCAGATGATGGCAAAGTACGACGAGGCCGACAGAGAGAAGCTGAAAGCGGCGGAGAAAGCCTGGCTCGCTTATCGCGACGCCGAATGCGATTACGAGACGGCCTCCAGCATCGGCGGCACCATCCATCCGATGGTCGAGACCATGTGCCAGACCGACAAGACGAAGGCGCGCATCAAGGAACTCAAGAGCCAGCGCGATTGCGAGGAAGGCAATATGAGCTGCAACAATCCGGGTTAAACCCCCAGCACCTTCTCCGCGCTTTCGCAGGGCAGGCGTTGCGCCTCGGCCACCGCCTGATAGGTCAGCGTGCCGCGATAGACGTTGAGGCCGGCGCGCAGATGCGCGTTGGCCTTCATCGCCTTCTCGGCGCCGAGATCGGCAAGCGCCAGCACGAACGGCAAGGTCGCGTTGCCGAGCGCGAAGGTCGAGGTGCGCGCCACCGCGCCGGGCATGTTCGCCACGCAGTAATGCACGACATCGTGCACGCGATAGGTGGGATCGGCGTGGGTGGTCGGCCGCGAGGTCTCCGCGCAGCCGCCTTGGTCGATGGCGACGTCGACGATCACCGAGCCTTTCTTCATCTGCTTCACCATCTTCTCGCTGATCAGCTTGGGCGCGGCCGCGCCGGGCACCAGCACGCCGCCGATGAGCAGATCGGCTTCCACCACCTGCTCCTCGAGGGCGCCGATGGTCGAATACAGCGTCGACAGCCGCGAGCCGAATTGCAGATCGAGCTCGTAAAGCCGGTGCAGCGAGATGTCGAGCACGGTGACTTGCGCCTCGAGCCCCATCGCCATGCGCGCGGCGTTTGTGCCGACCACGCCGCCGCCCAGGATCAGCACTTTCGCCGCCGGCACGCCCGGCACGCCGCCGAGCAGTTGCCCGCGCCCGCCTTGCGCGATCTCCAGGCAATGGGCGCCCGCCTGGATCGACATGCGGCCGGCCACTTCGCTCATCGGCGCCAGCAGCGGCAGGCCGCCGCGCGCATCGGTGACGGTCTCGTAAGCGATGGCCGTGACGCCTGAGGCCAACAGGGCCTTGGTCTGTTCCGGATCGGGCGCCAGATGCAGATAGGTGAACAGCGTCTGGCCGGGCCTCAGCCGCGCGATTTCGACCGGCTGCGGTTCCTTCACTTTCACGATCATGTCGGAGCCGGCGAAGACTTCGTCGGCATCGGCCGCGATCCTGGCGCCGGCGCGGGCGTACATCTCGTCGGTGAGGCCGATCGCGTCGCCCGCCTTGGTCTCGACCAGCACCGCGTGGCCGTGCGCCGCGAGCTCGCGGACGGCGGCCGGCGTCAAGCCGACGCGGTATTCGTGATTCTTGATTTCCTTGGACACGCCCACGCGCATGACGATTCTCCGCAGGAAGGCAAAGGCACGCTAACAGAGGAAGGCACGGGGTCAAGCAGCGCGGCGCGATTGCGCGATGCCGCGCGAGGGAATTCGACGCTTGCGCGGCCGAGGCGATTCCCGACCGATTATGTCCTTCAAAAAAAGAAACGGCCCGGCGCAAGCGCAGCGGGCCGTCCGCTTCAGCGGAGAGTCTTAATGTCCGTTGCCGTCGTGATGGTGGTCATCCTGGCCGGAACCGCCTTGCGGACCCGACGCATTGCCAGAGCTGCCGCCAGTCGTGGGGCCGTGCGAGCCGCCGCTCGTGCCGCCGCCAGTCGTAGGGCCGTGCGAGCCGCCGGTCGTGCCGCCGCCAGTCGTGGGGCCGTGCGAACCGCCGGTCGTGCCGCCGCCAGTCGTGGGGCCGTGCGAGCCGCCGGTCGTGCCGCCGCCAGTCGTGGGGCCGTGCGAGCCGCCGGTCGTGCCGCCATTGCCTCCGCCGGCGCCACCGGCGCCGTTCGTGTTGCCGGGCCCGCCGTTCTGTCCACTCGACATGCCGCTACCGTTCATGGAGCCGTTGCCGAAGAGGTTGTTGCCGTGGTCGTGATGGTCGCGGCCTGGCGGCGTGCCCTGGCCGCCGCCGTTGCCGAAGTTCATGTTGTCGTTGTTGCGGTCGTGATGATCGCGCCCGTTATCTCCGGTTCCGTGGTCGCCGCCGCGGTCATGCCAGTGCTGCCACTGATCGGGATGGTCACGGTGCCATCTCTGAACCCATTCGTCGCGCATGTGGAAGCCGTGATCTTCGTAGTACTCGAAGCCGAGCGCCGGCCCGAAATTATCGGTGCAATAACCGGCCGGCCGCGGGCCGTTCCATTGGTCGCGCTGCCAGTCGCCATGGATCCAGTACCAGACGTGACCATGCGCCCGGCGATAATAGAGCGGGCCGCGATACCAATCGCCGTGCCAGTAGACCGGGCAGTAATAGACCGGCATGTCCCAGAACGCGTCGGGGCAGCCATAGCGGTCGCAATAGCCGCCGTTGTCGTAGGAGGCGGTGAAGCTGATCCCGCCGCCGCCGATGGTGATGCCGAAGCCTTGCGCCTCGGCCGAACTGCTTACCAGAACCGCCGCGCCGGCCAAAGCCGCTGCGGCGACTGCCGTCTTGAGGATGTGCTTCATGCGTCGTCTCGCTCCCGTTTGGTTGTTTGGGTGTTGTGCGCCAAGACTATGACGGAATGACGCGGTGCGCGAGAGCGGACTCAAAGGAAGGGCGCCGGCGAGCATCAGCCCACCGGCGCCCGAAACGATTCGTAAGGGTCAGGCGTTCAGTGGTGATGGCCGCCGCCACCGCCTCCGCCGCCATGGCCGCCGGACCAGCCGCCGCCGCCATGGCCGCCTGACCAGCCGCCGCCACCGTGACCACCGGACCAACCACCGCCACCGCTGCCACCGCCGCCGTGACCGCCGGACCAACCGCCGCCGCCATGGCCGCCTGACCAGCCGCCACCGCTACGGAAGGTGCCGCCGCCGTGATAGCTCGGAACCTGGTGCCAGCCGCCGCCGACCCAAAACTCGCGATGACCGCCGTACCAGCGGGCGCGCAGCGGACCGTTGTACCAGTAACCGCCGTAGAACAGCGACGGGCCGTAGTAATAGTCGTCGTAGTAGTCGCCGTAATACTCGTCACAGTAATACGGATCGTACCAGCGGCTGTAGGGATCGCACACTGCGGCGGGCGGCGGACCGTAGTAGCCCGGGCCTGGGCCGTAATACCCCGGGCCGACACCGATACCGATGCCGACCGCGACACGCGCCGCGGCGGGCGTGGCGAGGGCAAATGCCGTTCCTGCCAAGAGCGCCGCGCCCAGAGCAAGTTTGGCAAACCGTTTCATGGCTGTTCTCCTTGTCGTGCCATAGCGGGCGCAAGAATGGACCGCGGCGGCTGAACCGCACATGAACGGGTTTGACAGAAACGCGGCTAGCGCCTGCGACGTTTATGCTAGAAGGGCGCGATGAAAACCTTTTATTCCCCCGCCCATCTGGCGCACGCGCCCATGTTGCAATTCGAAGGCGGACGGTTGTTGCCCGCCGTGGAAATCCCCGAGCGTGCCGAGCGCGTGCGGGCGGCGATCGAGGCGCGAGGGCTCGGCCCGGTGTTGCCGCCGCAAGCTTTCGACGACTCTGCGATTCTCAAGGTGCACGATGCCGGGCTGGTGGAATTTCTCGGCGCCGCGCACGGCGAATGGATCGCGCGCTACGGCGCGGACGCGCCGCCCGCCTTGCCGTCGGCCTGGCCGGCGCACGGCCTGCACGACGGGCGCCACGGCGACATCGAATCGAAGCTCGGCTCTTACGCCTTCAGCGCCGACACCCCGATCATGAAAGGCACGTGGTCCGCCGCGCGCGAGGCGGCGAACGTGGCGCTGACCGGCGCGGCCGCGATCCACGCCGGCGAACGCGCCGCCTTCGCGCTGACGCGTCCGCCCGGCCATCACGCCGCGATCGACGTGTTCGGCGGGTTCTGCTATCTCAACAACGCGGCCATCGCGGCGCAGTGGTTCGCCGATCGCGGCTTGCGCCCCGCTATTCTCGACGTCGATTATCATCACGGCAACGGCACGCAGACGATCTTCTACGAGCGCGCCGACGTGTTCTTCTGCTCGATCCACGCCGATCCGGCCTTCGCCTATCCGCATTTCCTCGGCTTCGCGGAGGAGCGCGGCGAAGGCGCCGGCGAGGGCATGAATCTCAACTTGCCGCTGCCCGCGCACACAGACTGGGCGCGCTACGAGCCGGCGCTGGCGCGTGCGCTGCACGACCTTCACGATTTCGGGCCGGACGTGGTGCTGATCTCGCTCGGCCTCGACACCTATTGCGAGGATCCCATCGCCGGATTCGAACTGACCGCCGCGGATTATCGGCGGCTTGGCGAACGCCTGGCGCTGCTCAAGCGTCCCACTCTTTTTCTCTTCGAAGGCGGCTACGCGGTGGACGCGCTCGGCGAAATCACCGCGAATGTGCTGGAGGGATTTGAACAAGAGTAGCAGTAGCGTGTCCCGCGGAGCTTTTCTTCTTGGCTGAATCCCCCTATCATTCCCGCAAATAAAATAGGGGAATCTCGGGAGGGGGCATCATGTGGCGGGGTTTGTTTTTCGCGGTGGCGGTCGCCGCGCTGTGTTGTTTCGTGCGCACCGACACCGCAGGTGCCGACGAACACGCCGCTACGGTCGTCAAGCTTCTCACCGATGACCTGCAAGTGGCCGCGGACGGCAATTACGTCGAGACCAAGCATATCGAAGTGCTGGCGAGCAACGACGCCACGGCGATGCAAGTCGGCCAGGCCAAGATCGCTTACGATTCGGAGCTGTCCAGCATCGAAGTCGTCGAAGCGCACACGCTAAAAGCCGACGGCACGACCATCCCCGTCGATGCGACGGCGATCTACGACCAGCAATCGGCGTCTCAACCGCAGCCGGGAATGGTCAGCGATTTGCGCGTCAAGATGATCGTCTTCCCGCAATTCGCCGCCGGCGACACCGCCGTCTTCACGATCCAGGAAAAGAGCAAAGAACCGCTGTTCCCCGGCCAGTTCACCTATGGCGCCGTCTTCCCCACCACCGCGTCCTTCGAGGACGTGCGCGTGACGATCACCGCGCCCGCGAGCCTGCCGCTGAAGGTCGAAACGCACGAGGCGCAGTTCGACAAGCGGGCGTCGGACCAGAACATCGTCTATCGCTTCCACTACGCGACGCCCAATCCGCCGCCCGAAGCGGTCTCGACGGCGTCGCCGTTCGACGTGCTGCCGCGCTTCTTCGTCTCCAGTTTCAAGGATTACGCCGAACTGGGTCGGGCTTATGCCGCCGCCGCCGAGCCCAAGATGGCGGTGACGCCCAAGGTGACGGCGCTCGCGGACCAGATCACTCAAGGCGTCGACGACCGGCGCCTGCAGGCGGAGAAGCTTTATGATTGGGTCAGCGGGCACATCCGCTATGTCGCCGTCGAGCTGGGCACGGGATCGATCGTGCCGCACGACGCCGACAGCATCATCAGCGACGGCTATGGCGACTGCAAGGACCACGACGTGCTGCTGCGCACCTTGCTCAAGGCCAAGGGCATCGACAGCGGCAGCGTGCTGATCAACGCCACCAACAGCTATAGCCTGACCGAAGCCCCGACGCTGAGGCAGCTGAACCACGTCATCACCTGGCTGCCGGAATTCAAGCTCTATCTCGACAGCACCGTCGCCGTGGCGCCGTTCGGCGTGCTGCCCTTCGGGGAATACGGCAAGCCCATCGTCTACGCCTCGAGCACCAATCCGCTGCAGGACACCATGCCGGTGCTGCCGCCGGGAACGGCGTCCATGACGACGCGGGCGGTGGAAAAGCTGGATTCCCAAGGGCAGTTGAGCGGCACGACGACGACCACCGCCAGAGGGCCCTACGCGATCACGCTGCGTATCGTCGGCCTCATCGCGCAAGCCGCGGGGCCGACAACCGCGGCCGAAAAGCTGATGACGGCGATGGGCTACCGCGGCGCCAAGGGGGAACTGATCGCCTTCTCGCCGCTGCAGCTGCAGCCCGAATACTCGGTGACGGGCAATTTCACGGCCTCGGGCTTTACCGAGGTGGCGGCGGGCCGGAGCAGCTTCGTGCTGCCGGGCGGGCTGCGCGTGCTTGGCCTCACCGGCGACGGTCTGATGGGCCCGCTCGTTCCCGGCGAATTGAAGGACGCCGACCCCACGCCCTGCTTCAGCGCCCACGCCTACGAGCAAGTGTCGCTCGAAGCGCCGCCCGGCATGAAATTCGCGACAGTCCCCAAGGACGTGCGCGTCGAGACGCCGAACCTCGTGTTCACGGCGCATTGGTCGCTCGACAATGACACGCTGACGGTCACGCGCGAATTCACCAGCATGATCGCCGAGCCGCTTTGCACCGGCGAGGTCCGCAAGCAGTCCGCCGAGGCTTTGAAGAAGATCGCGGACAGCTACGGCGCCCTCCTCGCCTTCGAACCGGCGACGGCAACGCCAAACGTGGCGGAAGCAACACCGGGGGCAACCGGAGACTCGTCGGACTTCGACCAGCGCGGCCAGGACGATTTCAGCAAGGCCCAGTTCGCCGAAGCGGTCGCGGATTTCGACCAAGCGCTCCAGATCAATCCCGACGACCAATACGCCAGGGCCACCCGCGCGGCCGCGAAACTCAACCTGCGCGACTTTCGAGGCGCCGTCGCCGACCTCGATCTGGCCATCGCGCACGATCCGAACAGCGTCCTGCTTCTGCTGCTTCGCGCCCAGGCGCAGGCCCAGCTGCGTCATTACGAGCTGGCGATCGCGGACTGCAACAAGGCGATCGCGCTGAATCCGAAATTCGCCGTCGCCTATATCGTGCGCGCCCAGGCGGAGCGAATGCTCGGCGACAATGTCGGCGCCAATCAGGACACCGAGAAAGCGCTCAAGCTCGATCCCAATGTGATGAGGACCTCGTCCAACTGACAAATCCGCCGGCGCGGGCGGCGGCGAAACAGGCGCTCGGCGAGACCGCGGCGAACGGGCTGGCGGGTTTGAGGGCGGCTAGAGCTTCCGCGGCCCGAACAGCGTCCAGGTCTGTTCCAAGATTTTCCATTCGCCGTTCTTCTGGCGCTGGAACACGAACAGGTAATTGCCGCGCGGGCGGATGACCTTGCCGTCCTTGAGCTGGGTAATGGTTTCGTCATAGACGCCGCTGTCGTAGGCGAGATCGCCGGACGCGGCGCATCGCATGCTGTGCAGATGCAGATCGGTGGTGTATTGCGCGAGCATTCCGGCGAAGTTCTTGCGGATCGTCGCCGTGCCGACCCAGCTTTCCGTGAACCCCGGCATGAACTCGGCATCGGGCGCGTAGAGCGCCATCACCGCGTCGAGCTTCTTGGCGCTCCAGTCGGCGGCCCATTCGTCGCTCAACGCCGAATACGGCGAGGCGCTCGCCGCTGCCGCCGTAAAAACAAGTGCCGCAAATACCGACTGCATGTCATTTCCTCCCCGCTTGCGTATCGATTATGGCATGCCGCCGCCCCTTGACGCCCCGGCCGCTCGAACCTATATCCCTGCCAGCCTGCTAGCACTCCCCAAAGGTGAGTGCTGCTTCGCACATCCAAGTGCTTGAAAGAACTGAATTAATCGAGGAGCAAGCCCCTATGAAATTCCGTCCCCTAGGCGACCGCGTGGTCGTCCGCCGCGTCAAGGAGGAGCAAAAGACCTCCGGCGGCATCATCATCCCCGACACCGCCCAAGAAAAGCCCCAGGAAGGCGAAGTGATCTCCGTCGGCCCGGGCGCGCGCGACGAGCACGGCAAGCGCGTCGTCCCCGAGGTGAAAGCCGGCGATCACGTGCTGTTCGGCAAATGGTCCGGCACCGAAGTGAAGATCGACGGCGAGGAACTCCTGATCATGAAGGAGTCCGACATCATGGGCATCATCGAAGCGCGCAAGAGCCCTGCGAAAAAGGCCGCCGCGTAAGGGCGAAGTGCGAAATCGCGAATAGCGAATAGTTCTATTCGCCACTCGCCATTCGCTACTCGCTCTTCGCAAAGCCACGGGATTCAAATTCTGTTCAGGAGACAACAATGGCAGCCAAAGACGTAAAATTCGGCGCCGACGCGCGCGAGAAACTGCTGCGCGGCGTCGACATCCTCGCCGACGCGGTGAAGGTGACGCTCGGCCCCAAGGGCCGCAACGTCGTGATCGAGAAGAGCTTCGGCGCCCCGCGCACCACCAAAGACGGGGTGACGGTGGCCAAGGAAATCGAGCTGTACGACAGGTTCGAGAACATGGGCGCGCAGATGGTGCGCGAAGTGGCCTCAAAGACCAGCGACGCGGCCGGCGACGGCACCACCACCGCGACGGTGCTGGCGCAGGCGATCGTGCGCGAAGGCGCCAAATCGGTGGCCGCGGGCATGAACCCGATGGACCTCAAGCGCGGCATCGAGAAGGCGGTGGAGACGGTGGTCGCCGACCTCAAGAAGCGCTCCAAGAAGATCAAGTCGAACGAGGAGATCGCCCAGGTCGGTACCGTTTCGGCCAACGGCGACAAGACCGTCGGCAACATGATCGCCGAAGCGATGCAGAAGGTCGGCAACGAAGGCGTGATCACGGTGGAAGAGGCCAAGAGCCTCGACACCGAGCTGGAAGTCGTCGAAGGCATGCAGTTCGACCGCGGCTACATCTCGCCCTACTTCATCACCAACGCCGACAAGATGATGGCCGAGCTGGAAGAGCCTTACATCCTGATCCACGAGAAGAAGCTGTCCAACCTGCAGACGATGCTGCCGATCCTCGAGTCGATCGTGCAGGCCAGCCGGCCGCTGCTCATCATCGCCGAGGAAGTCGAAGGCGAAGCGCTGGCGACCCTCGTCGTCAACAAGCTGCGCGGCGGGCTCAAGGTCGCCGCGGTGAAGGCGCCGGGCTTCGGCGATCGCCGCAAGGCCATGCTGGAAGACATCGCCATCGTCACCGGCGGCCAGGTGATCAGCGAAGACCTCGGCATCAAGCTCGAGAACGTCAAGCTCGCCATGCTGGGCACCGCCAAGAAGGTGCGCATCACCAAGGACGACACCACCATCATCGACGGCTCGGGCAAGAAGACCGAGATCAACGCCCGCGTCGCCCAGATCAAGCAGCAGATCGAAGAGACCACCTCCGACTACGACAAGGAGAAGCTGCAGGAGCGGCTGGCCAAGCTGGCGGGCGGCGTGGCCGTGATCCGCGTCGGCGGCGCCACCGAAGTGGAAGTGAAGGAGCGCAAGGACCGCGTCGACGACGCGCTCAACGCCACCAAGGCCGCGGTGGAGGAAGGCATCCTGCCCGGCGGCGGCGCGGCGCTGCTTTACACCACCAAGGCGCTCGAAGGCCTGAGCGGCGACAACGAGGACCAGAACGTCGGCATCGCCATCGTGCGCAAGGCGATCCAGTCGCCGATCCGCCAGATCGTCGAGAACTCGGGCGTGGAAGCCTCCATCGTCGTCGGCAAGCTGATGGAGCAGAAGTCGAACACCCTCGGCTTCGACGCGCAGACCGAGAAGTACGTCGACATGCTGGAAGCCGGCATCGTCGACCCGACCAAGGTGGTGCGCATCGCGCTGCAGGACGCGGCCTCGGTCGCCTCGCTGCTGATCACCACCGAAGCGATGGTCGCCGACCGTCCGAAGCGTGAAGCCGGCGGCGCCGGCGGCATGCCCGGCGGCGGCATGGGCGGCGGCGGCATGGGCGATATGGATTTCTGATCCCCTTCACCTCCCCCTTTGTGGGGAGGTCGGAGCGGGTCCCGAGCGACAGCGAGGGACGCCGCTCCGGGTGGGGGGCGGTCTTACAATCGCTCCAACCAGAGAATGCGAAAGGGCCCGGAGCAATCCGGGCCCTTTTTGCTTGGCTTTATCAGTTGCAGGGCAAGCAGTGCTATGCAGCCTGTTCAACAATGAATCGAGCCCGATCCAATAGTTCGTCAAAAGTGACTATTTCGGGTGATTGCGTGTTTTGACGATATAACTCAAAGGACCTAAAGCGCAGTTCATTAATGCCTTCCGGCGAAATAAACTCACCTAGATTACCAACGACCAGAAACGCGCGCGGTTTGATATTGAAAATTGTTTCGCCGGTTGGCCATTCCTCATTGTCTTGTGGCCGCAATTGTCGGCCCCAAGCTTCCAATGCGTCTTGAGCCGTTGCCTGGAGTTGTGCGACAGCTCCCGTCAATTCTGAGGACGGTTGCCATGCGCCTGTTCGGTAAGGATGTGCGGCGAGAAGAGGCGTGTCGTGTCGCTTGATTTCCACAAAGCAGATTGAACTCAACCGACCCCGTGTCTTCATCAATGCGTCGGTCCGCTTTCCTGGCCCATTTATGCTCCCACCAAGCACGATCTGTTCCAGTTTACGACTATCAAGACCTGTCAGGAATTGAAAACTGAGCCCGTACCCAAATATCCACGTATTCGCCTCAAAAAATGACTGCCAGACTGCCTCTGGTTTACTCAAACCAAGTTGGTCCATTTCGGACTGAAAATGCTGTTCGTCGTTTAAGAGCTTTTCAAATCGCTCAAGCTGGGCCCGGCGATAGCCGACGGCGATCAGATCTCTCTTCAGATCCTTCTGCCTAAGAAGCTCCGCGAATAAATCCTCGTTTCCAGCGAACAGACTTGATGCCTGCGCACTGTCGAGCACGATTTCGCGCAATTCTGTGTCGGAAATATGCTTCTTCTGATTGCTCTCGAATGTAATTGCTCTAATACCAGCTACGAATTCAAGGAACTGCTTTATTTCCTGACCAACCAGCGAGAAATGTTGTTCGCTCGGTCGCCATGTTGGCCCAGCATACTTTTGGATAGTTAGTGTTTTGATACCGCGCGTGTCCTCAAGTACCGTGGCTTTTATCGCATAGCGACCGGCCGGTGTGACCCGCAAAACGATTTCACCCTCGACTATAGCGAACTGAAGTCCGTCCTGCCCGTCGACGACCCTTGACATGATCCGCAGTCGCCGACCCGTCAGATTGTCGAGGATACTTCGGGAGACGATGGTTTTGTTTGGGCGTCGATTTAGAAAGATCGAACGGTCATCGAAATCACTACCAGTCATGGCCAAGCCTCGTGGCGGCTATGCTGCAAGGATAGCAGGTGCGTGAGTTCGTAAGAAGAACAATGCCCAACTAACTACCGATTTCGTGTGGTCACACGCCCTGCATGGTCTAGGAGGCAGCAAATGGCTGAGTCTTACCCCGCCCCCAGCTCCCTCATCTTCGCCTTCACCGCGTTCGCATCTTTCGCGGGCAGTTTGCCGAGGCGTTTGAGGATGCGCGCGGCGTCGACGGTGGCGAGTTTGGCGGGGCGGACGACGGAGGGCGCCGGCAATCCGGCGACGCGCAGATCGGAAATCGCCACATCGCACGACCACGGCGCGTTGACGGCGCTGGTGATCATCGCCAGCCACACCAGCCCGTGCCGCTTCTGCAAGGCGGGCGCGCTCACCACCAGCGCCGGGCGGCGCTTTTCGGCCAAACGGTCGGTGTAAGGAAACGGCACCACCACGACGTCGAACGGCGCAAACATCATCACAGCGACCGATAGGCCTTATCGTCGGCCTCGCCCGCCCATTCGCCGAAGGTCGCAAACGGATCGTCCTCCGCCTCGAGCTTGGCGCGCTCGATCGTCACGCGCCCTTCTTCCATGACGTAACGCACCAGATCGCCGGGCTTGAGGCCGAGCCGGTCGCGCACGGCCTTCGGGATGACCGTCTGGGCCTTGGAGGTGAGGCGCGAAACCGGGGCGTTCATGGCACTTCCTTTAGGTAAGAAAGTAAGACATCTTACTTTGTGATGCAAGCCCCCGGCTCATTTCGTCTGCGGCTCTTCCAAAATCCACGCGATGGACGCCGTCCACGGCTCGTCGATGAGTTTGCCGTCCTTGATCGCCGGGCGGTAATGCCAGCGCTTGACGCAATCGACGGCCGCGTCGTCCAGCCGCTCGTAGCCGCTCGATTGGCCGACGGTCACGTTGTCCACGGTGCCGTCGCTGTGCACGTCGAACACCAGGCCGGTGGTGCCCTCTTCGCCGAACAGGCGCGCCAGCCAGGGATAATCGTCGCGGCAATCCTGCGGCGCCGGCAGCGACGGCGGCTGCGAGATGCGCTCGACGTCGTGCACCACCTGCTTGACGATCTTGACCTGCGGCGCCTCGGGCCGCGCCGTCATCCGCTCCGCCACGTCGTAGACGAACAGGAGCGAAGAGCCGGTGGCGATGCCGCCGGCGATCAGCACGGCCCACATTCGGTTACGGAAGCGCTCGCTGAAAAACAGGCCGGAGGAAATCACGAAAACCAGGAACTCGAGAACGATCATGCCGCACCTAGCTGGCTGAGCGGCGCATCTTAGCGCGGTTCGCCGCGGGAAGCAGGGCGACGAACTGTATCGCTGCGCGTTTTTTCAAGGCTTGATCGGCGGCAAAATAAGCTCTTCACTCGGCGCCGCCGCAACCTCGAGAGGTCCCCATGCCCTTCACCATCTACGACGCCTGCGTTCCGCCGATGATCCGCACGCTCGGCAGTCTCGCCAAAATTCTCGACAAGGCCGCCGCCCAAGCCGAGGCGAGGCACATCGAGCCAGCTGTTTTGATCGGAGCGCGGCTGGCGCCCGACATGTTCGCCTTCGCGCGGCAGATCCAGATCGCCTCGGACGCGGCCAAAGGCGCGGCGGCGCGGCTCGCCGGCCAGGACCCGCCGAGCTTTCCCGACACCGAGACCACTTTTCCCGAGCTTCAGGCGCGCATCCAAAAGACCATCGACTTCCTCAAGGGCTTCACGCCGGCGCAGCTGGCGGGCGGCGAGGACCGTCACATCACGATCAAGACGCCGAACCGCACGCTGGAGTTCTCGGGCCGCGATTTCCTCACCACCTTCGCGCTGCCCAATTTCTATTTCCACGTCACCACGGCCTACGGCTTGTTGCGCCACAACGGCATCGAGATCGGCAAGATGGACTATCTCGGCGGCTGACTGTCACAAAGCCGTGCTAGAATGGCTCGCCCGAAGCGGAGGATCGAGCCATGCGGGCAGCACTGTTGAGCGGGATTGCGGCGTTCCTGATCTTGGGCAGCGCTCAGGCGGAGCCGTGGAACGATTGCCGCGACCGCATCGAACACGCCCAGGCGCGGCTCGACCGCGTGGCGGGGCGTTACGGCGCGCACAGCCGCGTCGCGCGCGACGCCCGCGTGGCACTCGAACGCAACCGCGCCTGGTGCTGGAAGCATCGCCACGGCTGGTGGGACGCCCACGAACACCGCTGGCATACCACGCACTGGTGAGGCGCCTTCGCCGCGGCCCTTTGGCTTGACTTTTCGCCATCCGCTGGAAGATGGTCCGGGCGCGTTTCGTTCCTGGAGCAACCCGTGTCCGCGCCCGCAACCGCCCAGATCGCCATCACCTTGCCCGACGGCAAGACGATGACGTTTCCGCGCGGTGTCACCGGCGCCGAGATCGCCACGGCGATCGGTCCGGGGCTGGCCAAGGCGGCGCTGATCCTGACCGTGGACGGCCAGGAATGGGACCTCTTCCGCCCCATCGAGCACGACGCCAAAATCCGCATCGTCACCAAGAAAGACCCCGAGGCGCTCGAGCTGATCCGCCACGACGCGGCGCACGTGCTGGCGATGGCGGTGCAGGCGCTTTATCCCGGCACGCAAGTGACCATCGGGCCGGCGATCGAGGACGGCTTCTATTACGACTTCGCGCGCGACGAACCGTTCACGCCCGAAGACCTGCCCAAGATCGAAGCCAAGATGCACGAGATCGTCGACGCCGATCTGCCCACGCGCCGCGAAGTGTGGCCGCGCCAGGCGGCGATCGAGCATTTCGACGGCATCGGCGAGCATTACAAGGCCGAGATCATCAAGGACATTCCCGAGAGTGAGGACGTTTCGATCTATTGGCACGGCGATTGGCACGATCTGTGCCGCGGGCCGCATTTCGCCTCGACCGGAAAGATCGGCCATGCCTTCAAGCTGACCAAGATCGCCGGCGCCTATTGGCGCGGCGACTCCAAGAACGCGCAACTCCAGCGCCTCTACGGTACCGCTTGGCGTGATGAGAAGGAGCTGGGCGAATATCTCACGCGCCTTGAAGAAGCGGAGCGGCGCGACCATCGCAAGCTCGGCCGCGAGCTCGAACTGTTCACATTCTCGGCCGATGTCGGCGCCGGCCTGCCGTTATGGATGCCGAACGGCATGGTGATCCGCCAGGAACTGGAATTCCTCGCGCTGCAGGAAGAGCGCCGCGACGGCTATCGCCGCGTGGCGACGCCGCACATCACCAAAGAGGCGCTGTATCTGCGCTCGCGGCACCTGCCCTATTACGCGGATTCGATGTATTCGCCGCTCGATATCGACGGCGAGAATTACTATCTGCGCCCGATGAACTGTCCGCATCACCACATGATCTATCTGGCGACGCGCCATTCCTATCGCGAACTGCCGCTGCGCCTCGCCGAATACGGACAGGATTACCGTTACGAAGCCTCGGGCGGCCTGTCGGGGCTGATGCGGGTGCGCGGCTTCTGCATGAACGACGCGCACATCTATTGCCGCTATGACCAGGCCAAGGATGAGTTCATCCGCGTGATGCGCCTGCACGCGCGCTATTACGATCTAATGGAGATCAAAGACTATTACATGCGCCTGTCACTGCCCGATCTCGACAAGCTCGACAAATATGTCGACCAGCCGCAGAAATGGCTCGACGCGCTCGCCATCATCCGCGAGGCGATGACGGAGTCCGGCTATCCCTTCGTCGAGGCCAAGGGCGAGGCGGCGTTCTACGGCCCCAAGATCGATTTCATGATCAAGAGCGCCATCGGCACCGAATACACCATCTCGACCAATCAGCTCGATTTTTTGGCGACCGAGACCTTCGGCCTCTGCTACATCGCCGAGGACGGCTCAGAGCAGCCGGTCTACGTCATCCATCGCGCGCCGCTCGGCACCCACGAGCGCTTCACCGCCTTCCTGATCGAGCATTACGCCGGCGCCTTCCCGGTGTGGCTGGCGCCGCTCCAGGCGCGCGTCATCCCGATCAGCGAAAAGGCGAACGCCTACGCCGAGAAGGTGCGCCGGGCACTGTTCGACGTGCCGGTGGCCAACGGCACGGCGGGCTTGCGCATCGACGTCGACTTCTCCGCCGAGCGCATGCAGAAGAAAATCCGCGACGCCCAGCTCCAGAAAATCCCTTACATGCTGGTGGTGGGCGAGCGCGAGGCGGCCGAAGGCAAGGTCGCGGTGCGGTTGCGCTCCGGCAAGGATTTGGGGCCGATGCCGCTCGATGTTTTCATCGCCCGCATCAAGGCCGAAGCCGAATCGCGCCGGGATCAGGCCTAGAGCGAGTTGTGACCATATTGAATCACTGCGCCGAGGCCATTTTGGTCTGTGGGCAGGAGAACGGCGAAGCGCGTAGCGGAACTACGGGCGAGCCGTTCGACGAACCCACAGGCCAAAATGCCCCGGCCCGTAGGGTTGCGTTGCGGCGGGCGCCCGCGGCGTCGCCGCGCTCGACCGATGTCCCGCATCGCTCTTCGCGTGGCTCCTGGCGGATCGCCACGCCGCAACGCAACGCAGACGGTTCAATATGGTCACAACTCGCTCTAGGGCCGTCGGAGCCGCCGCGCCGGGCGCTTGGGCATGACGGACTCAAGCCGCCGTCCCCAGCGATAAAGCAGGAACCCGGGAATAGCGGCGCAGAACAGAATCAGGAAATCGCCGCGGTTTCCGCGCAAAATGCCCGCGCCGATCAGCACCAGTCCGCCCACGGCGATGCCCGCCATCCAAACCAGGCCCGCGATGGTGGCCGCCTTGCGCATCGCCAAAGACTATCTCCTTGCAACTGGCCCGCAAACCCGTGTCCCGGCCGCGACAAATCCCCCAAATTCTTTTCTTAACCCTTGCGAAAGATACCACCATTCCTATTCTTAGTGCCGGTAAGCGGTCCGCCGTCCAAACGAGGAGTTCTCCTGCGCCCATGAGCCCAAACAGGTTTCGCGAGGCAGGACGGCCTCGCCAGGCCCGGCCGGATCCAGGCAAAAGGAGAGAGTCATAGCCCCGCCGAAACGTTTTTCAGCGCAGGCGCCCGCGCCCGCCAAGGACGGCCCCCGCGTCAACGAAGAGATCTACGCCCGCACCATCCTTCTGATCGGCGACGACGGGCACAAATACGGAGAAATCGGCACCGAGGAAGCCCGCGCCATCGCGGAAGAGAAAGGCTACGACCTGGTCGAAGTCTCGCCCGATGCCAAGCCGCCCGTGGTCAAGCTGATGGACTACGGCAAATACAAATACGAGCAGCAGAAAAAGGCCGCCGAGGCGCGCAAGAAGCAGAAGGTCATCGAGATCAAGGAGATCAAGATGCGCCCCACCATCGACGACCACGATTACGACGTGAAGATGCGCTCGATGCGCCGCTTCTTCGACGAAGGCGACAAGGTGAAGGTGACGCTGCGCTTCCGCGGCCGCGAGATGGCGCACCAGCATCTCGGCATGGAGCTGCTCACCCGCATCCAGAAGGACACCGAGACCTTCGCCAAGATGGAGCAGTGGCCCAAGGTGGAAGGCCGCCAGATGATGATGGTGCTGGCACCACGTTAAGAATGCCGAATTGGTCATGGCCGTTGGCAACAGGGCAACGGCCAGTGTTAGGCGGTTCGACCGGACGCGACCATGCCAGCGCACGCTAGATGGAGCGCGCATGTCTTTAAAGGTAGCCGTTCTTGGTGCCACCGGTCACACAGGCCGCTTTGTCGTGGCCGAACTGCAGCGGCGCGGGCTGACCCCCATCCCGATCGCGCGCGACCGCGGCAAGCTTGCGGCGCTGGCGCAGAGTTTCGGCTTGACGGCATTTCGCACCGCCGATTTTGCCGAAGCCGCGTCGCTGGATGCGGCGGTGGCAGACACGGCGGCAATCATCAACTGTGCCGGGCCGTTTTTCGATACTGCCGTCCCCGCCATCGCGGCGGCGTTGCGCGCCAAGATTCCCTATCTAGACGTTACCGCCGAGCAGATTACGGCGCTGACGAGCTTCCACCGCTATCACCACGCCGCCGTTGAGGCGGGGATAGCGATCCTTCCCGCCATAGCCTTCTACGGCGGGTTGGCGGATTTAATGGCGACCGCGGCAATGGGCGATTGGCAAGACGCCGAGCGGATTTCCGTCGCCATTGCGCTCGACAGCTGGCACCCGACGGAAGGAACGAGGCGCACCGGTGCGCGCAATACGGCGCAGCGTTATGTCCTCACTGATGGCCGGCTTGATATTCTCGATCCATCAATGCCGCACGTCTTTTGGCATTTCGCCGAGCCGTTCGGAAAACAGGAAATGGCGCATGTCCCGCTTTCCGAGGTCATTACCATCTCCCGACATCTGCCGGTGCACGAGATCGTCTCGCTGATGAATCTCGTCCCGCTCAAGGATTTGCGGGATCCCGGAACGCCGCCTCCCGCGCCCGCGGATTCGCGCGGCCGGTCCGATCAGCGCTTTGCGGTCGAGGTCAAAGCGGAACGCAGGGGTGAGGCGCGCCAAGTATCGCTTACCGGACAGGACATTTACGCCTTCTCTGCCGAACTCGTGGCGGAGGCCGCATCATGGCTTTGCGATGGTCGAATCCGGCAGACGGGAGCGCTGGCCGCGGGTATGGCGGTCAACCCTAATCAATTCCTGGACGCAGTTTGCGATCGTTCCAGTTAAGCCGCGATCACATGAAATGCGCGCCGACGCGGATGACCGTGTTGCCGATGTCCTGCAACGGGCCGAGCGGCTGCACCGTGTCGCGGGTATCCTCGATGCGCGGCCGGCCGGACATCAGCTTGTAGGCGACGTGGCCGTCCTGCATCAACAGCACGACCTCGGCCGACCAGCCGGTATCCAGCGTCACCCGTTCGAAGCCGAGCAGGTCGAGCAAAAAGTTGCCCGTGCGGTGGGATTCGATATGCGCCGGACGGAAGACATAGGCCGAGCAGTGGTCCTGCGCCTCTATGCAGGCTTGCACCGGCGGCGCCAGACGATCGAACGACACGCTGTTGCTCGGCATGAAGCGCTCGATCACGCCGAGATAGGAGAGAATCTCCACGTTCGGCGTCGCCGCCGTGTCGAAGCCAAGTTTCGGCAGATCGGCAAGCTGCGTCTGGCCCGGAACAATGCCGTTGTAGGCCGCCTCGACCTGGTCGTAGCTCTGGAAATTCGTGCTTGCCACTTGGCTCTCATGCGGCAACAGGCCAAGTCCGCCGCATCCCACCAGTGACAAGAGGAAACTCACGCTGACGACGATCTTCGCTGTCCGTTGCGGACCGCGCTTTGCCCCAGTCATCATTTGCCCCAACCTACCCGTCACGCGTTATATTTTTCTTTAGGCTAACGAATCCCGGGCATTTTGGGAAGGTCCCCGGTCCGATCCGAGGACTTTCTTTGTCGCAGATGGTTAGCGCGCCGAAATTCGCGTTACGGAAATTGGGTCGCAATTACCGCCCGACAAAACGAGCGCAATGTTCTTTCCCGGCGAATTTCCCGCCAAGAGCGCGGCCAAACCGGCGCAGCCGCTGGGCTCGACCAGCAATTTCAGCGTGTGCAGTGCGTAAGAACAGGCGCGGCGGAGATCGTCGTCGCTCACCGCCAGGGCATGCGACAAATACTGCTTTGCAAGTGCGAAGGGGATTTCGCCCGGCAGCGGGGCCATCAGCGCGTCGGCGATGGAGGGTTGCCCGCCAGGCGCCGCGACACAGCTACCCGCCGCCAGCGAGCGGCGCATGCCGTCGTAATTCTCCGGCTCGACGCTGACCACGCGCGTGGCCGGGCTCAAAGCCGACAGCGCCAAGGCGATGCCGCTCACCAGCCCGCCGCCGCTGCACGGCACCAAGACGGCATCGAGCGCCACGCCCCGCGCCGCGGCGGCGCGCGCCAGTTCGAGGCCCACCGTGCCCTGACCCGCCACGATGAAAGGATCGTCGAACGGCCGCACCAGTGTGGCGCCGCGCTCGGCGCACAGCCGTGTCGCGATGGCTTCGCGGTCGTCCTTCAGACGGTCGTAGAACACGATCTCGGCGCCCCAGGCCCGGGTGCCTTCGAGCTTGGGCGCGGGCGCGTCGTGCGGCATCACGATCAGTGCCGGAAGGCCGAATTGCGCCGCGGCCGCCGCCACGCCTTGCGCGTGATTGCCCGAGGAAAACGCCACCACGCCTTTGGCGCGATCGGCGATCCGCGCGATGCGGTTCAGCGCGCCGCGGAACTTGAACGAGCCGGTCCGCTGCATCGTCTCGAGCTTCAGGAACACGCGCGCGCCCGCGAGCCGGTTCAGGTCGGCGTGCTCGACCAGCGGCGTTTCGATGGCATAAGGCGCGAGGACGCGGGCGGCCTCTTCGATGTCGGCGAATTCGGGGAGCTTGACAGGCATAGTGTCGTTCGTTGCAGCATCACCCTTCGACAAGCTCAGGGTGAGGGCCTAAGTTATAGTCCTCATGCTGAGCTTGTCGAAGCATGAGGACGACACACCCAATTCTAAACCGAACGCCGATGCCCAAGCCGAGCAAAATCTTGATCGCCGCAGCCCTGCTGTTGTGGGCGGTGCCCGCCGCGGCCGCGCCGGACGTGCTGGCGACGATCAAGCCGGTCCATTCGCTGACAGCCGCGGTGATGGAAGGCGTCGGCCAGCCGGACCTGCTGATCGGCGGCGCGGCCTCGCCGCACTCTTATTCGCTCAAACCCTCCGATGCGCTGAAGATCGAGCGCGCGGGTTTGATCGTCGAAATCGGCCCGGACCTGGAGACCTATCTCGCCGCGCCCTTGGCGACGCTGGGCAGCCACGCCCGCATCCTGGTGCTGGAAAGCGCGCCGGGCGTGCGACTGCTGTCGGCGCGCCGCGGCGGGCTGTGGAGCGACGAAACCGGCAGCGGCCCGCCCGATCCGCATTCCTGGCTCGATCCGCAAAATGCCATCGCGATGACCAAGGCCATCGCCGCGGCGCTGGTCGCGCTGGACCCGGCCCATGCCGCCGCCTATCGCGCCAATGAAGCGCGCGAGACGGCCGCACTCACCGCCCTCGACCAAGAGCTGGCGACGCAACTGGCACCGTTGCGCGGACGGCCTTATCTCGTGTTCCACGACGCCTATCGCTATTTCGAGGTGCGTTACGGGCTGACGCCGGCCGGCGCGGTGACCGTCGGCCCGGATCGGCCGGTGGGGCCGCGCCGCATCGAAGAATTGCGCGCGGCGATCGCCCGCGAACATATCTCTTGCCTTTTCCTGGAAGCGGATTTTCCGCCCAAGCTGGTGGACACGCTGTCTGAGGGCAATGCGCTGCGCACCGGCGAACTCGACGAAGTGGGCGCGCGCATTCTGCCCGGGCCGGGGCTTTATCCCGCGTTGCTGCGCGGATTGGCGCGTGCGTTGACGCAATGCCTTCGCTAGCGTCGCGACCGCCGCGAGGTTATGGTCGGCCAAACGGCGGCAGCGTTTCGACCGCCGAAACCAACCCTTAGGATGGGCATTGAATAACGTTCCCCGCGGCATCGCGCTCAAGCTGGCGCAGACGCTTACCTTCGCCCTGATGTACGCCATGATCAAGCTGGCCGGCGACGTGCCGGTCGGCGAGATCGTGTTCTTCCGCGGCTTCTTCGCGCTGGTGCCGCTGTTCGCCTGGACGTTCTTCACCGTCGGGCCGCGCGCTGCGATCAAGACCCGGCGGCCATTTTATCACGTGCTGCGCTCGACGGTGGGCGTGGCCGCGATGTACTGCAATTTCGCCGCTTTGCAGCTGCTGGCGCTCGCCACCGTCACCGCCTTCAGCTTCATGCAGCCGGTGTTCGCGGTGATCCTGGCGGCGCTGTTCCTGAACGAGCATGTCGGGCGCTGGCGCTGGAGCGCGGTGGTGGTGGGCTTCGCCGGCGTCTTGATGATGATCGAGCCGCACGGCGGCCTGCTGCAGCTGCTGCATCTGCAGTTGTCACGCGGGGTGAGCTGCGCGCTGGCCTTTTCGTTCTTCTCCGCCATCGTCGTCATCCTGATCCGCCAGATGAGCATGACCGAGCGCAGCGAGGCGATCGTGTTCTATTTCATGGCCTCAAGCGCGGCGGTGGGCGGGATCGACATGATCTGGCATCACGCGGCGCTGTCGTTCTGGCCGGCGTTCTGGCTGGTGCTATGCGGCCTGATCGGCGGCTGCGGCCAGATCTTCATGACCTATTGCTACCGCTACGCCGAACCGTCGCTGCTGGCGCCTTTCGATTACGCCTTGATGATCTGGGCGACGCTGCTGGGTTATTTCATCTTCGCCGAAGTGCCCGCGCTGATGGTGTTCGCCGGCGCCGGCGTGGTGATCGCCTCGGGGCTGGTGATCGGCTGGCGCGAGCGGCGGCTGCATCTCGCCCGGCAGGCCGAGAGCCTCACCTGAGGCGCAGCGCGTCCAGCTCGGCGATCAATGCCGCGCCGAAGAAATATTCGACTTCGCCGCGCACGCCGTCATAGAGGCTCGGCCCGTCGCCGGCGCAAATCAGGCTGCCGTCCAGAACCTCCGACGACGGCATCAGCACGCCGTGCTCGAAGGTGAGCGGGAACAGGATCGAGACCAGCGGCTTGTAGAGGTGGTAATCGAGCCCGCGCTCAAGGCAATAGGCGTGAATCTTGCAGCCGCGGCGCGCGGCGAAGACGCATTTGCCTTCGACCGCGCGGGTGCGGCCGTGGCGGCCGGAGGGAAATTCGGCATCGTCCGCGACGGCGTCGGCGAACCATTCGCTTGGCGGAGAGCCCGCAAACGCTTCGAACGCCGGCCCCAGGGCGATGAGCCGCTCCATGTTGGCGAGATCGATGTCCACGCCATGATTGCAGCATTGGTCGGCGCAGAAGCCGCACTGCATGCAGTGCGTGAAATAGCGCAGCGAGAAAATCCGCGTATCGGCGGCGCGCAACACCGGCGCGCCGAAGAGCGAAGGATGGGCGCGGGCGAGCGTGACGATCATGCCAACGCCGCCAGCACGATCTTCTCGATCGTCTCGGCATAACCGAGCCCGGCTTCAGCGGCGGCGGCGGCAAAGCCGGCATCTGGCGCGATGCCCGGATTGGGATTGATCTCGAGGATGGTGGGCCCGCCCTCCCCGACGCGGAAATCGATCCGCGCAAAGCCGCACAGCCCGAACGCCGCCCAGGTGCGCCGGCACAACTCGGCCAGCGCGGCGGCCAGCGCCGGCTCGTCGCGTTCCACGCCGAAGCGGCGCGGCGTGCCGCCGTAATCCGCGGACGCTTCGTGCCACTTGGCGGCATAGCCGACGATGCGCGGCTTGTCCGTCGGCCAACCCACGAACAGCATCTCGGCCATGGGCAGGATGCGCACCCCGCCCGCCTCGCCCAGCAGCGACAGATTGAACTCGCGGCCTTCGACATAGGCTTCGGCGAACCAGCGCCCGCCGTGGCGGCGCGCGCAAGCGTCGGCGCGCGCGGCAACCTCGCCGCCCGCCACCACCGCGGCGTCGTCGAGACCGACCGAGGCGTCTTCGTCCGCCGCCTTGACGATATAGCGCCGCGCCGGATCGAGGCCTTCCCAACGCGGCGGCACGCACCAATCGGGCGTCGGCAAGCCGGCCGCGCGCAGGACGGACTTGGCAAAGAGTTTGTCGGTGGTGGCCATGAAATGCGCCGCCGTGCCGCCGCTGTAAGCCACGCCAAGCCGTCCCAGCATGGCGGGCGCCAGCGCCGCATAAAGCCCCGAGCCGAACACGGCTTCCACCAGATTGAACACCACGGCCGGCCGCTCACGCGCCAGCGTCTGCTGCAAGGCCGCCAAGTCCGGCTTGAAAGCGGCGAGCGCGGTTGCGTGCCCGCGCGAGCGCAGCGCCTCAGAAACCGCGCGGGCGGCGATCAGCGTGTCCTGATCCTCCGGCGGAGCATCGTCCGCCACGTCGGAATGCAGGACGAGGATTTTCATCACTCCGCCGCGTGGCGCAACGCCGCCAGTTCCGGATACCGCTTGAAGAACGAGGCCATGATCTTCTCGATCAGGTCCTGGTAGGAAAGCCCCGCGAACTTGGCGATGAAGCAGAGGTCGGAATGCTCGGGCCTGAGGCCCGCCAGCGGATTGACCTCGACGAACTGGGGCGCGCCGGCGCCGTCGCAGCGGATGTCGACGCGCCCGCCGTCGCGGCACTTGAGCGCCCGCCAGGCGGCCAGCGCGACGCGGCCGGCGGCCTCGGCTTGTGCGGCCGGCGCCGGACGGATCTCGACCTTTTCCTCCCAGCCGTCGGCCTTGTTGGCCAGGCCGTAACCGGCACCGACATACTTCGCCCGCGGCACGATCTCGCTGACGCCGAGCACCTCGGCCTCCGCGCCCGTGCCGGTGATGCCCACGGTGAATTCGCGGCCGGACAGGAAAGTCTCGACCAGCACCGGCTGTTCGAAGCGCCGCAGCAGATCGGCCGCCACGCGCCGGAGCGCCGCGCCGTCGCCCACCTTCGAACGCTCGTCCACGCCTTTGCCCGAGCCTTCCGCCACCGGCTTCAAGAACAGCGGGTACGGCAAGCTGAGCTTGGCCGCGTCCGCCGGCCGCTCGATCAGCGCGAAGTCGGCCGTCGGCACGCCGGCGTCGCGCACCACGCGCTTGGCCATCGCTTTGTCGAGTGACAGCGCCAAGGTCAGCGGATCGGAGAAGACATAGGGGATGTCGTAGGCTTCGAGCAGCGCCGGCGCCTGCGCCTCGCGCGCCACGCCTTTCAGCCCTTCGCAGAAGTTGAACACCGCGTCCCAGCGCTCGCCGGCCACCAGAAGCTCGGCCAGCCGGCGCACATTGCCGATGCGCACCGGCTCAAAGCCCATGCGGGCGAGCGCCTCGCAGATCGCGGCGATGGTGATCTCGCTGTCGAATTCGGCCGTCGCCTCTTCGCTCAGGCCCTGCGCCAGGTAATCGGTGCGGAGGTCGTAGGTGACCCCGATGCGCATCTTTCACCTCCCCCATGCGGGGAGGTCGAAATGTTTGAGCGCAGCGAAAACATTTCGGGTGGGGGGCGATGTCGACGACGGCCCCCCACCCGACCCGCTTTCGCTTCGCTTCAGCGGGTCGGCCTCCCTACAAGGGGGAGGTAATTGGGGAGCGCGGGTTTGAAACACGGTTCTAACCCAGCCCCAGCGTGCCGCCGGGATCGGGATAGCGATAGACCTTGCCTTCGAAATTCTTCAGCAGCAGATCGTCGCCGTCGCGGCCGACCACCGGATCGGGCGCCAGCTGGATCTTGCCGCCGCCGCCCGGCGCGTCGATCGCGAAGATCGGCGTCGCATAGCCGGTGGTGTGGCCGCGCAAGGCGCGGATGATCTCCAGCCCCTTCTCGACATGGGTGCGGAAATGGGCCGAGCCGCGGATCGGGTCGCACTGATAGAGGTAATAGGGCCTCACCCGGCGCTTCAGGAGGCCCTGCATCAGCGGCACCATCACCTTGGCATCGTCGTTGATGCCCTTGAGCAGGACGGTCTGCGAGCCCAGCGGAACCCCCGCGTCGGCCAGCCGCGCCGTCGATTCGGTCACCTCTTCGGTCAGCTCGGCCGGATGGGTGAAGTGGATGCTTATGAACAGGGGATGATGCTTCTTGAGGATCTTCGTCAGATCGCGGGTGATGCGCTGCGGCAACACTGCCGGCACTTTCGTACCGACGCGCAGGAATTCGACGTGCTTGATGGCGCGCAGCCGGGTGAGCAGCCAGTCGAGCTTGTCGTCGCCGAGCGTCAGCGGATCGCCGCCCGACAACAGCACGTCGCGGATTTCGCGATGCGCCTCGAGGTAAGCCAGCGCCCGTTCCCATTGCCGGGTCGAGAACTGGTACTCGCCGCCCGGATTGCCCACCACGCGGGCCCGCGTGCAATAGCGGCAATAGGTCGAGCAGGTACCGGTGGTCAGGAACAGCACCCGGTCGGGATAGCGATGGACCAGGCCTGGCACCTTGGTGTCGTGGTCCTCGCCGAGCGGATCGTCGTCCTCGCCGGCGCTCTTGACGTATTCCCCGCCGGTCATGATGTGGGTCCGGCGCAGCGGCTCCTGCGGGTCCTCGAGGCCCATCAAGCTGGCGTAATAAGGCGTGATCCCCACCGGCAGCGAGCCCTCGTGGCGGGCCACGGCGTCGCGCTCGTCCTCCGACAGGCGGAAGATGCGCTCAAGTTCGGCAAGGGCGCGGATGCGCGCGCGCATCTGCCAGCGCCAATCGTTCCATTCCGCCGGCCCGGTGTCGGAATAGAAGCGGCAATAGAAAGCTCTGGTTTCGGGGCTGACTGGGAAACGAAGTGCGGCCTTTGCCGCAATGTCCGTGACCTTGTTCGTGTCCTGGAGGGGGAAGGCCTGTCCGTCCGGGACGGCCCGTAACGGAGGCTTGGGCTCGCGCCTCCGCAGTGCTTGGAGACTCATCGTCGTCTCATGACGCTCCGAAGGTTGCGACCAGCGCGAAAGCCCCTGTGACTCCCCATCAACGGGTGCAACGAACTTCCCGATATTTAGCGCCATCGTTCCGCTCGTCAAGAGATGACGCGACGATGACTGTCGGCTTGGTGAACCGCGCGGAGGGTTCGACGATCACTCCGACGGCGGCGGCTCGGTGTCTCGCACCGGCTCGACGCGGTAGATCCGGATGCGGACCGGGCGGCCGCGCGAATAGTTGAAGCCGGTCAGCGAACCCACTTGGCTCGCGTCCGCTTCGAGCTCGGCCAGATGCGCTTGGAAGGCCGGCCGCTCGCTTTCCTCGACCACGGCGAGCCCGCCTTGCTCGGCGCCCGCCTCCGCCGCGCCGTAGCCGTCGGTCAGACGCGTCTCAGTGCCCAAGAGGAAAACCAGGCTCGGCTCTTCGTAGCCGGCGAGCGCGGGCGGCGGATCGCCGGGCCGCGACAGTGCCGCGACCGCCGCGGCGGCGCGCGGACTTACCCACAACTGTTCGAGCCGCGGCGCCGCGCCGAGGGTCAGCGCCGGATAGAACACCAGCACGGCCGCCACGCATGCCGCGAGCGCGAATCGCTGCGAGCCGCGCAGGAAGGTGATCAGCGCCGCCAGCGCGGCCGTCCCGCCAAGGCCTGCCAGCGCGATCAGCCACCACGTCGTGCCCTCGCCGTAGAGCTTGGGCAGCACGATCAAGGCGGCGGCGAAGGCGGCGGCGCCCAACAGAAACTGCAACGCTGCCAGAGCGGCGAGTGCGCGCTGCCAGCCCTTCGCCTCCTGGCGCGGCGCCAACAGCCACAGCGCGGCCAGCATCGCCAGCGCCGGATAGACCGGCAGGATGTAATGCGGCAGCTTGGTCGGCACCGCCTCGAACATCACCCAGTTGATCGCGATCCAGACCAGCAGGAAGCGGATCGCCTTCTCGCCGCGCCGCATGACGGCGCTGCCGAGCGCCGGCGCCAGAAACAGCACCGCGGGCCAGAAGGACAGCGTGGTGAGCACGAGATAATAGCCGGGCGGGAAGCCATGGCTCTCCTGCCCGCCTTGCAGCTTGGCGGCGAAGTCCTGGCCGAGCGATTGTTGGTAGAAGCTGCCATGGCTCTTGAGCGCGATGGCGAGGGCCCAAGGGGCGACGAGGGCCAGCACGACCGCCACGCCGGTCAGCGGCCGGAGATTCTTCAGCCAGCGCCAATCGCGGTCCCAGACGGACAGACCCAGGAGCGTCGTCGCCGCGACCGCCGGTGCGATGGGACCTTTCACCAGCACGGCGATCCCCATCGCCGCCCAGCCCGCGAGCGCGAGGCGCACGCTCGCCTTGCTGCCGCTCGCATAGACGCGCAGCAGGAAGCCCTGCACCCCCAGGGTCGCCGCCAGCAGCACCGCGTCGGTGGTGGCGATGCTCGCCTCGGCGGCCACCAGCAGCGTCATGCCGAGCAAGGCCGCGCCCAGGAACGCCGCCTCGCCTCCCGCAAAAGCCGTCATGCACCAATAGGCGAGCCAGACCGCCGCGACCGCGCCGAGCAGCGACGGCAGCCGGTAAGTCCAGATGCGGCCGAGCCGGCCGCCGCCGGCGATCTCGGTCGCCGCCGCCTGCAGCCAATAGATGCCGACCGGCTTCTTGTAGCGCGGCACGGCGCCGAAACGGATGTCGATGAAATTGCCCGTCTCCAGCATCTGCTTGGAGGCCTGGGCGAAGCGGCTCTCGTCGCGATCGAGCGGGGGCAGCGTCAGCATGCCCGGCGTCCATAGCAAAAGGCACAAGAGCGCCAGCACCGTATAAGGCCGACGCGTCAGCCAGTCGGGCAGGAGCTTGGGGGCTTGCGGCGCCTCGCTCATCTGCAACGGCCTTTCGACCGGGTTGCGATTCGGACGCGGCGGAATTCGCGGCGGGGCGGCGGACGGGTCATTCCGGCACAAGCCTGTTTCTTGGCAGCGCGGCCCTGTATAAGGCCCGCGCCTGAGTTAGGAAAGGCGCGGTTTGGCGCCCGCAAGAGTAGGCGAACGATGACCGAAAACGCAGTGGCCTTCTCTCTCATCGTCGCGGTGAAGGATGAGCGAGAAAGCATGGCGCCTCTCGTCGGCGAAATCGCGGCGGTGCTCGCGGCCCGTGAGGACAAGAACGCGGAAGTGATCTTCGTCGACGACGGATCGAGCGACGGCAGCGGGCAGGAGCTCGTGCGCCTGCGCGGCATTTTGCCTTCGCTTCGGGTTCTCAGCCACGGCCGCAACCTCGGCAAGAGCGCGGCCTTGCGAACCGGGATCCGCGCGGCGCGGCACGACATCGTCGTGACGATGGACGGCGACGGCCAAAACGACCCCGCCGACCTGGTCCGGATGATCGCACCCTTTGCCGGCGCCGGCCCCGATCTCGGCATCGTCGCCGGCCAGCGCATCCGGCGCCAGGACACTTTGGCCAAACGGATCGCCTCCCGGCTCGCCAATGCGGTCCGGCGCTGGCTGCTGAACGACGGCACGCGGGACTCGGTGTGCGGTTGGAAGGCGATGCGGCGCGAGGTGTTCCTCGCCCTGCCCTACTTCGACAACATGCACCGCTTTCTGATCGCGCTGGTGCTGCGCGAGGGTTACCGTGCCGTGCTGGTCGACGTGAGCGACCGGCGGCGCGCGCACGGCCGTTCGAAATACACCAATTGGGGACGCCTGATGGTGGGCATCCCGGACCTTATCGGCGTCGCCTGGCTGATGCGGCGCTTTCGCGGACCGGTGCAAACGAAGGAATTATGACGATGTCCTCATGGTTCACGGTCGACCACGTTTGGGTGGTGATCGGATTTCTCGGCCAGGCCTTGTTCACGGCGCGTTTCGTCGTTCAATGGTTCAAGAGCGAAATCGTCGGCAAGAGCGTCATTCCGCTCGCCTTCTGGTATTTCAGCGTCGGCGGCGGCGTCGTGCTGTTGGCTTATGCCATCCACAAGATGGACCCCGTCTTCATCGCCGGACAAGGCGGCGGTCTGATGGTCTATTTCCGCAATCTCTACTTGATTTTCCGCGAAAAGGCGCGCGCCTGAAACCCCGCCGGCTGAACCGGGTTAACCATGTTGTCACGCCAGAGTCGTATCGAGGCCCCAGTTTCGCCCCAATATGGTACAAGCTAGTCGGGGCTTTTCGGGGAGAACCGCCATGCTTCGCCTGTTTCCGCTGATGCTCATTCCGGTCCTGCTTTACAACCTGGTCGCCTTGGGCGGCGGGGCGATCGCCGGCCATGACATCCAAGACCTGATCAGTATGAGTCACAGCATGGGCATTCCCATGTTCTCGGGCAGCGTCTGGAGAGTGAGCACCGGCGATTTTCTGACCCTGCTCGCGCTGGTTCTGTTGTTCGTCGAGGTCATCAAGGCGACGCACACGACCTCGAAGGAGCTGATCAACCACGGTCTGTCGATGATTGTCTTCGTGATCGCGCTGATCGAGTTCATCACGGTGAAGGGTTTCGCCACCTCGGTGTTTTTCTTCATTATGATGATGTCGCTGTTCGACACGGTGGCGGGCTACACGATCTCCATCGTGGCGGCCGAGCACGATCTGGGCCTCGGCAAAGCCGGCACGGACGAATAGCGGCTTAAGGATTTGCTGCGGCAACCGGGCGGTCCAGAGGTCGCCCGGCTTGCTTTGCAAGCCAAGCGAACAAACCGGGCGCGCCAGCGCCTGGTTTGCTTTGCCGTCCAAAACGAATAAAAGCGTGCGCCGGTCGGCGACGGCTCGTCGGCCGTGCCCCGGACAGGTGGCCGAGCGGTTGAAGGCGCACGCCTGGAAAGTGTGTGAACGGTGATGAGCCGTTCCGAGGGTTCGAATCCCTCCCTGTCCGCCAATGTATGTCATAGTGCATTGATTATGCTGAAATATTTTTAGGCGACGTAGTTCACCCCACAATCCGGCCCGCAATCAGAACCGAGAAATGGCCCACGATTTTGCTCGCGGGTTATGCGCGGCGAGCGTCAACGCTTGTCCGTCATGGAGGAAGAATCTCGATCAACGCATCGGCCGGAACCCAGCCATCACCGCCGGACCAGGCGATATGGTCGCGCCCGCTCGCCTCCTCGATGACATGCGCCACGGTTCCTCGCTTCAGGTGAACGCTTTGTGCCGAGCCGGTGCGCGTGTCGGCTGATGTTGCAACGTCCAAGTCGCGCGACAGCACGAACTCCTTTTCGCTCAAGGCATCATCCGAACTGACCGTAGGGGGAGCCGCGAGCTGGACTACGCGAAAGCCCAAGGGGATCGGCTGCGCCGCGGGAATCACGCGCGGGTGTTGTTCGCTCTTTGCGTATTTGAGGCTCAATTCGTTCACCGCCTGGTAAACTTGGGTACCGAGCGTCTCGGTACTGACCAATTGGGAACGCTCTGCGTCTTTGTCCGGCGAAAATCCCTCCAGGATGGCATAGGTCAGAATACCGTGACCGAGTTTCCAGGGCTCTTCGTTTGCAGCCACTTCGCTCGCCGCGAACACCGCATCGCCTGTGGCATGCTGCAATTGATCGAAACCCGTATCGCGGATGGCGAAGGACTCCGAACCACGGCTGGCGAGAGACAAAGCACCCTCGGCGGACTCGCAGGAGTCGAGAATGATCACCCGATTGAGGACACCTGTGCCAGCGATCCATTGCTTAAGGTCCTCCTGACGGATCGCATCCCGAGCCAAATCGCTTTGTTCCTCGTTGAACCCCTTCGGGACAAAATACCAGCGGCCGTCTCGGAACATGCCATGGCCGCCCATGAATAAAACGAAGACATCGTCAGGCTGTCGGTCCTGGGCGAGCTCGGCGGTGACTTTCGCGAACGCTTTTTGAATCCCTTCCTTGGTTGGTTCAAACGCGTTCACAAGGCCCTCAGGCGGGGTCTCGTCGGTGACAAGCGTCGGGAAGAACCCGCCGGGAAACTCGCTTTTGCTTGCGACACTAAGGGTTGAGACAATGCTGGAAGCGTCCCGCGCGGCCGCTTGTAGATCGCGCAGCCCGCTCGACGTACCGTAGTGGTCGATGCCGATCGCAAGGGCGAAGAGTCTTGCCTTCTCGTGCGATGCGGCGCCGCCTTGACCGACGGTGATTTCGAGAGGCGCGGAGCGCACCGTGCCCTTGGCATTGGCCGCCGTCACGCTGAGCGTATAACTGCCCTTCGGATCGATGGACAGATCGTCATAGACCGTGACCGCGGTTTCGCCGCCGGTTTTCATCGCTGGGGCATCTGGACCGGGGAAAGTGTGTCCGTTCACCTGCCAAGTAAGACCATGTCCGATACCGCCGCCGGTATCGATGATGCGCACGCCTACGTGTACCGCGGCAGTTCCATAGACAATGCTGTGCGGCAGAAGTTGCAACTCCGGTGGCGAGCCATCCTGATCCAGGATCGATTGCAGGTTCAAGGAATGGGCTGCATCAGAATAGTCATGGAAGTGGTCGCCGGCGAGTAAAGCTTGAATCAGGTCGGGCCGGTGCAAGGTCTCGTAGAACTGGGACACCGCATAGCTATTCAGTCCGCGCGTGATGCCCACCATTTTATCGACTTGCTCGGAGTCTCCTTGTTCGGAGAAGAACCCTTCAGGCGTGATCGTCAGCGAAGAGCCGTCTTTGTAACCGATGAGCGCCACCAATTCCTTACCACGCTCTATGCCCCAGAGTCGTATCGTGCCGTCCCAACTCCCCGAGGCCAGGGTCTTGCCGTCCGGCGAAAACGTGACAGATGCGACTACGTTCGAATGTCCGCTGAGCGTTCTGATTTCGCGCCCGCTGGCCACGTCCCAGAGCTTGATGGTCTTGTCGAAGCTTGCCGATGCCAGCGTCCTGCCGTCAGGCGAAAACGCGACAGATAGGACAAATTCCGAATGTCCGCTGAGCGTTCTGATCTCGCGCCCGCTGGCTACTTCCCATAGCTTGATCGTCTGGTCGACGCTTCCCGACGCCAGCGTCCTGCCGTCAGGCGAAAACGCGACAGATTCGACCCAGTTCGAATGTCCGCTGAGCGTTCTGATCTCGCACCCGATGGCCACGTCCCAAAGCTTGATGGTATAGTCGAAGCTTCCCGACGCCAGCGTCCTGCCGTCGGGCGAAAACACGACAGATTTAACTCCGTCCGAATGTCCGCTGAGCGTTCTGATCTCGTGCCCGCTGGCCACGTCCCAGAGTTTGATGGTGTGGTCCCAGCTTGCCGACGCCAGCGTCCGGCCGTCAGGCGAAAACGCGACGGACCAAACTACGTCCGAATGTCCGCTGAGGGTTCTGATCTCGCGTCCGCTGGCCACGTCCCAGAGCTTGATGGTGTGGTCCCCGCTTCCCGACGCAAGCGTCCTACCGTCAGGCGAAAACGCGACAGATGCGACTGCGCTCGAATGTCCGCTGAGGGTTCTGATCTCTCGCCCGCTGGCCACGTCCCAGAGCTTGATGGTGTGGTCCCTGCTTGCCGACGCCAGCATCCTACCGTCATGCGAAAACGCGACAGATAGGACTGCGCCCAAATGTCCGTTGAGCGTTCTGATCTCGCGCCCGCTGGCCATGTCCCAGAGCTTGATGGTCCTGTCGAAGCTTGCCGATGCCAGCGTCCTACCCTCAGGCGAAAACGCGACAGATTCGACTACGTCCGAATGTCCGCTGAGCGTTCTGATCTCGCGCCCGCTGGCCACGTCCCAGAGCTTGATGGTGTGGTCCCCGCTTCCCGACGTCAGCGTCCGGCCGTCAGGCGAAAACGCGACAGATAGGACTGCGTCCGAATGTCCGCTGAGCGTTCTGATCTCGCGTCCGCTGGCCACGTCCCAAAGCTTGATCGTTTTGTCGTTGCTTGCCGACGCCAGCGTCCTGCCGTCGGGCGCAAACGCGACAGATTTAACTCCGTCCGAATGTCCGCTGAGCGTTCTGATCTCGCGCCCGCTGGCCACGTCCCAGAGCTTGATGGTCTGGTCCCTGCTTGCCGACGCCAGCGTCCGGCCGTCATGCGAAAACGCGACAGATTCGACTATGTCCGAATGCCCGCTGAGGGTTCTGATCTCGCGCCCGCTGGTCACGTCCCAGAGCTTGATGGTCTTGTCGAAGCTTCCCGACGCCAGCGTCCTGCCGTCAGGCGAAAACGCGACTGCGTTAATTGTCGAAGTATGGCCTAGTTGGGCGACAACCTGCCAGGCATAAGCGTTTCCTGAGGTGTCTTCGCCATATGTCGCACCTGCCCCTGTGCAAAGCGCGATCAGAAGAATGCAAACACAAGTGCCAAACGTCTTGATCATGGCCGACATGGAAGCCCCCTTCGAACCCTCACTTTTCGGACCGCATTACCGACGCGATCCCATCGCCATGGCTGCTGACTCTGGTGCAAATACCTTGTCCGAGTACCATTTTGATTCCGCTTTCAATTTGGCGTCGTCTGCGTTTGCTTGACGGCATCGGAGGGAACCCAGCCATCGCCTGCTCCTGAACCCCAACGAATATGCATCCAAGTACGGTCCTGGTTGTAGCCTAGGATGTCGACCAGCATGAAGGCGGGAAGATGCCGGGGAGGGTCGGAATAGGCGTTGGGATCGGGACGCGTGCGCGCATCCTCATTTCGAATGAGAACACAGTTGGTCGCGATCGGAGAGACGTCGCCGGCGACGTCGAGTGCCACGAGCCGCAACCCCATCGGGATGTCCGTGCCGACAAGACTTTGCTTGGGCTGCTGTCTCTGGCCAAATATCGACTGACTCAGCTTTGGCACCAGGTCGGCGGCATCGCCGGCAACCTGGTTGAACGTGACCTTCTGATCGGCCGGCTCACCGGGCTGGGAGGTAAACGACTTGAGCACCGAGTAGGTGAGCAGGCCGTGCCCGTACTTGTTGGATTCGAAGGCCGCTTCGCCAGAGGCCGCCAACAGATCGTTGCCCACCGCGTGGATCAACTGGTCCCGTGCATCCTGCAGCGGTCCGCGGACGAGTTCGCCGCTCTCGCAAGTGTCCATGATGATGATCTTCTTGTTGATGCTGTCGATGCTCGCGACCCAGCGCTGCAGCGTGTCCTGGCTTATGCCGTTCTTGGGGATGGTGTCCCCCTTGCTGAAGTCTATTTCCTGCGGCGCAAAGTAATAATGCTCCCCGTCGTCCGCGCCGTGCCCGGCCATGTAAAGAACGAAGACGTCGTTCAATCGCCCCTTCGATTGTTGGGCAATGTCCTTGAAGGCCGCCTCGATCCTTGCTGTCGTCGTCGTCTCTTGCGTGTTCAGTAGCGTAACATTCACTTTCGTGAAGAGGTCCTTGCCGGCCTTCTGCATCGCGTCGGCAAAACTCTGAGCATCTCCTGCGGCGTACTTAAGATGCAATTCCGGCGTCGCATAATCATTGATTCCGATCGCCAGCACCCACATCGCAGGCGGTGCCGTCAACGATGCACCAAAGGCGTTAACATGAAACGGCTGCGCTTCTGAGGCGAACTTTCCGGTGCGGTTATAGGCGGTCACTTCGACGACGTGATCCTTGCTCGGATCGACCGGAATCACGCGCTCGACGACGACGGCGTTCGTGCCGCCCTCTGTCATCGGCGGTGTCCGCGTCTCGCCTTGCGGATTGCCGTCCACGCGGAAGACGACGCGATCGCCAATGCCGCCGCCCTGATCGATCACTCGCACTCGAATGCGCACCGAGGAATCGAGTATATCGGTTTTGTTTTCGAGGAGCTGAACCTCCGGCGGTGCGCCGGTGTTGAGGATCGTCTCAAGATTAAGTTTATGAGCCTCACGCGCGTAAGTGCCGTAGGGATCGCCCTTCAAGGACTCTTCGACAAGGCTGGGGCGATGCAGAAGCTCGTAGAACTGGGACACCGCATAACTTTTCAGTCCGCGTGTGATGCCGACCATTTTGTCGACTTGTTCAAGCGTACCTTGTTCGGAGAAGAATCCTTCAGGCGTGATAGCTAAAGATGTGCCGTCCGTGAATCCGATAAGTGCGACGCGCTGTGTGCCCGACGCAATGTCCCAGATACTTATGGTTCCGTCCCCGCTTCCCGACGCCAATGTCCTGCCGTCAGGCGAAAACGCGACAGAATCGACTGCGCTCGAATGTCCGCTGAACGTTCTGATCTCGCGCCCGCTGGCGACCTCCCAGAGCTTGATGGTGTGGTCCCCGCCTCCAGACGCCAGCGTCCTGCCGTCAGGCGAAAACGCGACAGATACGACTACGTTCGAATGTCCGCTGAGGGTTCTGATCTCTCGCCCGCTGGCCACGTCCCAGAGCTTGATGGTGTGGTCCCCGCTTGCCGACGCCAACGTCCCGCCGTCGGGCGAAAACGTGACAGAATCGACTGCGCTCGAATGTCCGCTGAGGGTTCTGATCCTGCGCCCACGCGCCGCGTCCCAGAGCTTGATGATGTTGTCCCAGCTTGCCGACGCCAGCGTCCTGCCGTCCGGCGAAAACGCGACAGCATAGACTACTTCCGAATGTCCGCTGAGGGTTCTGATCTCGTTCCCGCTGGCCACGTCCCAGAGCTTGATGGTGTGGTCCCCACTTGCCGACGCGAGCGTCCTGCCGTCCGGCGAAAACGCGACAGCATAGACTACTTCCGAATGTCCGCTGAGGGTTCTGATCTCGTTCCCGCTGGCCACGTCCCAGAGTTTGATGGTGTGGTCCCCGCTTGCCGACGCCAGCGTCCTGCCGTCCGGCGAAAACGCGACAGATAGGACTGGGTACGAATGTCCGCTGAACGTTTTGATCTCGCTTCCGCTGGCAACGTCCCAGAGCTTGATGGTCTTGTCGAAGCTTCCCGACGCCAGCGTCCTGCCATCCGGCGAAAACGCGATAGATGCGACTGCGCTCGAATGTCCGCTAAGGGTTTTGATCTCGCGCCCGCTGGCGACGTCCCAGACCTTGATGGTGTGGTCCCCGCTTCCCGACGCCAGCGTCCTGCCGTCAGGCGAAAACGCGACAGATGCGACTACGTCCGAATGTCCGCTGAGCGTTCTGATCTCGCGCCCGCTGGCCACGTCCCAGAGCTTGATGGTTTTGTCGAAGCTTCCCGACGCCAGCGTCCTGCCGTCAGGCGAAAACGCGACAGATGAGACAAAGTTCGAATGTCCTCTGAGCGTTCTGATCTCGCGCCCGCTGGCCACGTCCCAGAGCTTGATCGTGTTGTCCCAGCTTCCCGACGCCAGCGTCTTGCCGTCACGCGAAAACGCGACAGATAGGACGAACCCTAAATGCCCGCTGAGCGTGTTGATCAGGCGCCCACTGGCTACATCCCAGAGCTTGATCGTTTTGTCGTTGCTTCCCGACGCCAGCGTCCTGCCATCAGGCGAAAACGCGACAGAGTAGACAATGTCCGAATGTCCGCTGAGGGTTCTGATCTCGCGGCCGCTGGCCACGTCCCAGAGCTTGATGGTCTTGTCCCCGCTTGCCGACACTAGCGTCCTGCCGTCAGGCGAAAACGCGACAGATAAAACTGGGTACGAATGTCCGCTGAGGGTTCTGATCTCGCGGCCGCTGGCCACGTCCCAGAGCTTGATGGTCTTGTCCCCACTTCCCGACGCCAGCATCTTGCCGTCAGGCGATAACGCGACAGATGAGACAAAGTTCGAATGTCCGCTAAGGGTTCTGATCTCGCGCCCGCTGGCCACGTCCCAGAGCTTGATGGTCCTGTCTTGACTTGCCGACGCCAGCGTCCTGCCGTCCGGCGAGAAGGCGACTGCGTGAATGGCCGAAGTGTGGCCTAGTTGGGCGACGACCTGCACGGCATAGGCATTTCCTGTGATGCTTTCGGCCTGTATCGCACCGGCCCCTGTGCAAAGCGCGATCAGAAGAATGCAAGCACCAGTGCGAAGCGTCTTGATCATGGCCGACATGGAAGCCCCCTTCGACCCTCGCTAGTCGGACTGCATTACCGACGCGATCCAATCGCGATAGAAGCTGACGCGGGTGTAGATACCCGGCTTGTATTGCTTGCCGCAGCTGATCCCGTAAGAAACAACCCCAACCAGAACCGGGCCGTCGTCCGCGCGCATGATCAGCGGCCCGCCGCTATCGCCCGTGCACGAGTCAGTCTTCGTCTTTCCCGCGCAAATCATCGCATTCGTGACGTTGCCGTGGAAGGAACGCTGCGCATTGCACGCCGTGTTGTCGACGTAGGGAACATACGCCATCATCAGCCTCTGAGACGGCGAAGTGCCGTTGGGCGACGTGATTCCATATCCTGTTACTTCCAGCTCGCCGGCGACCTTCGTGTCGGGTCCGGCCATCGGGATTATGTCGCTATTGGGATTCGTATCCGGCGCGGCGAGCTCAACCATCGCGATGTCGTTTTGCGGTGGGCGCTCAGCTGCCTCGTCAGGCGGTGTGTAATCGGGATGGACGATGATGCGCTTGATGTCGAGCCAACCGCCGAGAGGCGGGAAATTATCCACTCCACTCAGGGCGCGGGTTCCCGAAGCGATACTTCCCTGCTGAAAGCAATGTGCCGCCGTCAAGACCCAGGTGCGCGTTATGAGAGAACCGCCGCACAGAAACGGAGTCCCATCCGGCCCGGTGATCTTGAGCGCGACCTGCCATTCGTAATCTTGAATGTGGGCCGGAACGCCGCCAACGATCCGCCGCCCGCCCGGGCTCGCGTCTTGCCCAGACGCTGAGACCGTAAGCGCGCAGCAAAGAGAAATCATGGCTACACCGATCGCCGTCCAGCGCCCGATCATTTTTCTTTCCCCCTCATTCGAGTTCTCGCTTCGCGTCGCTTCCTTGGTCCTTTCTTGGACCTCAACCACTGACGCGGCCTGCGTCACCACCAGGTCATAAGGCCAACGTTCGGCATCGATCGCGAATGAGACCAAATCGCGCATTAATGCCGCTGTGATCGTCGTCAGGATCACCGCAAACGGAAAAAAGCAGACCGTCTAGGCTTAGGCCGCAGAGCCAATTGGGAGGGCTCCGGCATGATTTCCCGTGCCAACCACCCCCAAGAACAGCGCTCTCCCCCTGCAACGCCTACTCCTTAGTATTCTTCTAATAAGCTGGGTGAAGGCTCAGAGCAGCATCCTCAACATTGAGTTCATTATACAGTCAATGCAATATTCGCACGAGAGCTTGGGACATGGATATGAGAACAAGTCTTGTTTTCGTCTGCGGGTTTGCACTGACATTGTGCGGATGCGCGGTCAGCCCTGAGGTGAACTACCATCTTTGGAGTGAACCCGATCAGTCGGATGGCTGGATACCTTATCAGCTCACCGACTCGACGCTCGTCATCGGTGTGAATATTCCCCAGTCGGACAGCCAAGCTCCAGCGCCCGGCGCGACCGCCTCCCCGACTCCAGCGAAGACAAAGCCGTCGAACGGCACAGGCTCCGGCGCAAAGAGTAAGCCAACCTCTCATGCGCCATCCGGCGGATCGCAAGGCGACACTTCAGGCGATGAAAATGGCTCCGGCATATTGATGCAACCGAGCTCGCATGAAGAAACGCGGCCGCTGTCGCTCAAGCCGCAGGAACTGCGCTGCCTAGGTGCGGGCTGCTACGACCAGACGGTAAGTGTCGTTGCGGTACCGATCTCCTACACCGCGAAAACTTACGGCATCGAACCGATCCGGCACTGGCTCGTCTATACCCATATCGCGCCGACTTATTACGACAATTCGCTCCGTCTGAAGTTGCTGCAGGTCTCGGTCGAGGACAAGCGCCAAGAGACGATCGACACGGTCGGCGCACTCGCCGTCGGGTCGGCGAAGCTCATGTCTCCTGCCTCGGGACTTAAGGCACTTGCCCTCGTTCAACCGCAAACCTTGTTACTGCCGGTCATCATCGATTTGAGTCAGGCCAAGAAGGCGATCGGCACGGCGCAAGACCTGCCGGGCAATCCCGGCTGGAAATACCAGATCGCCTTTCTCGATGATCCAGCCTCTGCGGGCTTCCGTCGCGTGTCCGATATCGCAAACGTGCACGGCGCCGTCGTGACCTCCCTTTGCCGGCCCATCGCCGTGACGCTGACGGCGGAAGGTACAACGCTGGTGATGGGCACCACGGTGGCCGATCCGGATTATGTCGTGACCGTACCGCTGCCGCCATCCGGAGGCGTGACGTTCGGCACGCTTTGCGGCGCCGACGTATCGATGACCGCGGTACAAACCGTCAAGACCGATCAGGTCGTGAGTTCATTCTTCAACGACGTTCAGCAGACACGCAGCGCGCTTAAGGCGCCATCCTCCAATGGCGCAATATCAAGCGGAAATTGATCACGCTGTGTGTAAAGGAGGGCTACGGAGCAACGCCAATTCCAGGAAAATAGCTGGAGGCTAGAAAATGCCGCTCAAACGTTCTGCAATCAATTGGATGGTTTGACGTGGATATACGCGCCGCGCCGATTGACCATACCCTGCACCACGATCCGCAACACCCGGCGGCGAGCGCCGCTCGGATCGGCCACGAGATAGAGCCCATCGCCGTCGCCATGGCGGCGCGGCTTCTTGGTCGTGCGCAGCTTCAGCGAGGTCAGTCGCGCATTTGATTCCCTGCTCGACATTTTCGTTCTCGTCGCACATTTCATCCCACATTTGGCGTGGGATGTGGCGGGCCACCTTCTCGGAAGCGGTATAGGATGTGTGCCGAAGCTCCGCGAGGAGCGTAGGGAGACTGTCACGAGAGGATCGCCCGATGTTGGAAGCGGAAGCGCTTGGCTTGTCGGCGGCGATCGAGGGCCCGATCGCCTGGTTCATCGCGCGCCGAACCAAATGGCCGTGCCGCGGCGCGCTGCATGTCGGCCTGGCCTCGGCCGTGGCGACCGCCGTGACGCATCCCCAACTGTGGGAGGCGGCGGTGTGGGCCATTCCGCGCTACGGCCTATGGCCCAGCACCGTCGTGCTTGAGTCGCTCGTCATCCTCACCGAGGCGGTGCTGATCGCCTGGATGGCACAGCTCGCCTTGCGCCATGCCTTGGTGGTGTCGTTGATCGCCAACGTCGCTTCCTGCGCCGCCGGATTTCTGTTGCAGGGCTGACGCCTCACGGTTTGCCGGCGAAGCGGACCTTGATGGTATCGTTGTAGCTGCCGCCGCTGTCGCGATCAAAAAGTTCGAGCGTGACCCACTTGTTGTTTTGGAACGCATCCACGATCTGGCGCACCATGCCCAGTTCCGTGTGCAAGGACTCGTCGTTGACCGAAAGAACCTCCAGGCCGATGACGTGCTTGGATTTGGCCAAGGCGCAGTTGCGCGTGCCCTCGGTGCAGCCGGTGAGAATCACGACCTGTTGGGACTTGGTGTAGCCGGCAGGATACTTCACGGTGACGTCCTGCACCGAGAAACTGAGGCCGGCGACATCGGCCATCGGCGGACCGACGTCGGGCTCCGGCATGATGTCCGCTTGGGCGGACCCGGTTGCGAGCACCAAGGCCAAGCCGGCGATTGCGAACCGAAACATGCTGCGCCTCCCCTGTTTGAATTGGCGTGACAAGTGTAGCAAACATCGGCGACGAGGCCCACGCTGGCCGCCGGCCGCCTTCACGCCGTCTTGACGGTAAATTCTCGCATTTCGCCATTGCGTTTCAGTCGTCATGACGATGGGATAGGCGGCCCCGGGCCGTCGTTCCGGCCGCGCTAGCGAGGAATCTTCATGAAACGCGCCATCTCCGTGCTCGCCATCTTGTTCGCGCTCGCCGCTCCGGCGCTGGCGCAAGACCGCATCGTCCTGCCCAAGGACGTGACCCCAAGCCATTACGACATCGCCATCGTGCCGGACGTGCAGGCCGCGACCTTCACCGGCTCGGTCAAGATCGACATCGAGGTGCACGAGGCCACATCCACCATCGTCCTCAACGCGGCCGATCTGGCGTTCCAGCATGTGACGCTGTCGGGCGTGCAAGGCGAACCGGCGGTCAGCTTCGATGCCGCCGAGGAAACCGCGACGCTGACGTTCCCCGCGCCCATCGCGCCCGGCCATTACCTGCTCGCGATCGACTACACCGGCAAGATCAACGACAACGCGGCGGGGCTGTTCTATCTCGATTACGACACCAAGGCGGGCACGAAGCGCGCGCTGTTCACCCAGTTCGAGAATTCCGACGCGCGGCGCTTCATTCCCTGCTGGGACGAGCCGGCGCAAAAGGCGACTTTCACCCTGACCGCGACCGTGCCGGCCGACCAGATGGCCGTCTCCAACCTGCCGATCGCCGCTTCCGAGGACCTGCCCGGCGGGCTCAAGCGTGTCGCGTTCGGCCAGTCGCCGAAGATGTCGTCCTACCTGTTGTTCTTCGGGCTCGGCGATTTCGAGCGCATCTCGAAAATGGTCGACGGCGTCGACGTCGGCGTCATCATGCAACGCGGCGAGACCGAGCAGGGGCAATATGCGCTCGACGCGGTGGCGCACATCCTGCCCTATTACGAGGATTATTTCGGGGTGAAATATCCCCTGCCCAAGCTCGACCTCATCGCCGGCCCGGGCCAAAGCCAGTTCTTCGGCGCGATGGAGAACTGGGGCGCCATCTTCTATTTCGAGCGCGATCTGTTGATCGATCCGAAGATTTCCACCGAAGCCGACAAGCGCGACGTCTATCTCGTGGTGGCGCACGAGATGGCGCATCAATGGTTCGGCGATCTGGTCACCATGGACTGGTGGGACGGCATCTGGCTGAACGAAGGCTTCGCCTCGTGGATGGAGCTGAAGGCCACCGACCATTTCCATCCCGAATGGCATATCTGGCTCGACGCCCTGGACGCCAAGGAACGGGCGATGGCGATGGATTCGCGCGCCGGCACCCATCCCATCATCCAGCCGATCAAGGACGTATTTCAAGCCAACGAAGCCTTCGACACCATCACATATTCCAAAGGCATGTCGGTGATCCGCATGTTGGAGAATTATGTCGGCGAGGATGCGTTCCGCGACGGCGTGCGCGCCTATATCAAGGCCCACGCCTACGGCAACACCGTCACCGACGATCTGTGGGCCGAGCTCGACAAGACCTCGCCCGTGCCGGTGACGCAAGTGGCGCACGACTTCACGCTGCAAGCGGGCATACCGCTGATCCGCGCCGGCGCCGCGCCCAACGGCCTCAAGCTGACGCAAGACCGTTTCGCCGCCGACGAGACGGGCAACGCCGACACCGTCTGGCACGTTCCGGTGATCGAAAAGACGCTCGGCGGCAAGAGCGAATGGCGCGGCTTGGTCAGCCGCGAGGCGCCGGTCGACCTCAAGTTGGCCAAAGGCGCGGTTGCCATCGTCAATGCCGGCCAGGGCGGCTATTTCCGCACCCTGTACGACAAGACGCTGTCGGCCCGGCTCGCCAGACATTTCCGCGCGCTCTCGCCCGCCGATCAGTTGGGTCTGCTCAACGACAGCATAGCGCTGGGTTATGCGGGCTATGAGCCGATGACGACCTGGCTGGAGCTGGCACGGCAGGCGCGTCCGGGCATGAACCCGCAAGTGCTGACGCGCATTGCCGAACAGATCGACGGATTGAACGACTTCTATCGCGGCATGCCCGGGCGCAAAGCGTTCCGTCGCTGGGCCATTTCAGTGCTCAAGCCGCTCGGCTCCGGAACGAAGTCGAGCCGGGACCAGAATGTCAAGCTGTTACGCAGCACATTGTTGGAGACGTTGAGCGATCTTGACGATCCGAACGTGATCGCCGGATCCAGGAAGCAATTGCAAAAGCTCCTCAAGTACCCCGATAGTCTGTCGGCCGATTTTCGAACGGTTGTTCTCGACATCGCGGCAAGCCATGCCGACGCGGCGACGTGGGACGAGATTCACGCGCTCGCCAGGAACGCGACGGGCTCGCTGGAGAAGCGCCAGTATTACGTCCTGCTCGGCGCCTCGCACGACAAGGCGCTGGCGCGGAAGACGCTCGCTCTGGCGCTGAGCGACGAAGCGCCGCTGACGCTGCGGCCCGCGCTGATCCGTTCGGTGTCGGGTTATTTCCCCGAGCTGGCATTCGACTTCGCTTTGGCGCACGCCGACGCGATCAACGCCATGCTGGAGCCCGACAGCCGCAGCGAGTATCTGCCCTCGCTCGCCGCGTCCTGTTACGATCCGGCCGCGATCGACAAGCTGAACACCTATGCCGCAGCGCATATCGCGCTCAGCGCGATGCGCACGGTGACGGTGGCGAACGCCAAGATCGCCTATTCGGCCGCGCTGCGCTCAAAGCGCCTGCCCGAGATCGACCAATGGCTCAAGAGGCACAAGCGCTGAGCGCGGCAAGAGCCCTTCACCTCCCCTTGGCGGGGAGCACGTGTCTTTCACCTCCCCCTTGTGGGGAGGTCGACGCATCAAGCTAGCGAAGATGCGTCGGGTGGGGGGATTGCGGCGACCGCCCCCCACCCGAAATGTCTTCGCTATGCTCAGACATTTCGACCTCCCCGCGTTGTGGGAGGTTAGGCAGCGAATTGAGTGACAGGAGCAATATCCCCCATTTCAACAAGTCAGGGTGAATAGTGCTCCTGTCACGGAATGCCGTGCCCGCTGGCGTTCGACGCCGTGCCCGGCGCGCTACGGCAATTGATCGGTAAGCGCGTCAGTGAGGAATAGTGCCGGGCGTGGGCTGAACCGTGTGAAGCGGGACAGTCACATAAATGCACTTGGCCACCATGACGGTCACCGGTTGATCGCCCGGAACCTGGCAGGTGCCGAAGATCTTCTTTTCGACGCATTGCTCGCCGGAAAAGTACGGCTTGGGTCCGTAGCCTTTCGGGTACTTCCAGCCGTAGCAGTATTGCGGAGGATTGGCGTGAGCCGCCGCCGCTGCCAGGAGCACAAGCGAGACCAAGGTCGCGACTTGTCTGATGCGTTTGCCCAGGGCCGATTTCGTGTGGACGGTGAATGATTGCATGACGATTTTCCCCAATGCTCCTCCTTGCCCGGACACAGTCCGGGATGATTAAGAATTAGAATTAATTGCGACTAACTACAACCGATCAATGTGAAACCTTCCCAAACGTCAGCGGGACCGCAACCACGATATTGCCAGATGGATAGGAGTAATGATGTCGGAGGGGGGCACCGGCCGACTTGCGAGCCGCGCGTTCGCGTTAAGGGTGTTATGAAAAAAATCCGGTTGTCCCCCTTGAATTCCGGATTTTGCTCCTAAATCCCATACTATGAGAAAGGACTATGCCTTCGCCGCGGGCCAAAGCGGCAGCGCAACCG